>Ga0207974_100018_pt1 | contig 185772 bp, 161 predicted proteins | sample LakWasMe87_LOW11_2_FD_183911 | JGI IMG/M metagenome (GOLD analysis project Ga0207974, IMG submission 183911) | Freshwater sediment methanotrophic microbial communities from Lake Washington under simulated oxygen tension - Sediment Metagenome... | ecosystem: Environmental > Aquatic > Freshwater...
CCGAAGAAGCCGACCATTATAACCTACCAAGGCCGATTGTCAACATACTTGTTAACTTCATTTTCTTACCAACCACCCTGCCGACTCTTTCAAGACAACTTGCCCCGAAAGAGCTGCGCATTGTACAGCCTTCTAAGAATACGTCAAGAGGTTATTTTCTTCATGTATTTAACCAATCCAAATATCTTGCGACGCCTTGCTTAACGGTCAAAAAGTCCTTCGTGTACCCAGCCTCTCTTAGCTCGGAAATATCCGCTTGGGTATAGCTCTGATACGCGCCCTTTAAATGCTCGGGAAACGGGATATACTCAATCTCCCCTTCTTTATGCCAATCAGTCACCGCCTGAGCGACCACATTAAACGTTTCCGCTCGCCCCGTTCCTACGTTATAAATACCGCGTTGCTCCGGATGATCCAAAAACCACAAATTTACATCCACAACATCATCAACATGAACAAAGTCCCGCTTTTGTTCGCCATTCGCCATGCCATCGCAGCCCTCAAACAACTTTGCTCTTTTTTGCTCAATAACCTGCCGATTAAAATGAAATGCCGTGCTACTCATAGAGCCCTTATGCTGCTCTCTTGGCCCATAAACATTAAAATAGCGAAAACCGACAATCGGGCTTAAGGTTTTAGTCAATAAGGGACGGACATATTGATCGAATTGAAATTTTGAATAGGCATACATATTGATAGGATGCTCGCAACTACGATCAACCCGAAATCCATGCTCGCCAGTCCCATAAACCGAGGCGGAAGATGCGTACATAAATGCGACATTCTTAGCGATGCACCAATGCAATAAGCGCTTGGAATAATCATAATTATTCGTCATCACATACTTTCCATCCCACTCCGTCGTCGCAGAACAGGCTCCCTGATGAAAAACCGCCCGTACCCCATCAAAAAAATGAGCTACGCCGATTTTCTCGAGAAACTCCCCTTTGTCCATGTAATCGGCGACATCAAGATCGGCTATATTGTGCATTTTTCGCCCATTAACCAAATGATCGACCAGTAATATATTTCGCTCGCCTCGCTGGTTTAATGCTCGAATAAGATTACTTCCAATAAAACCAGCCCCACCCGTAACAACAATCATTCCTGTCCCCTCGCTTTTTTAATCATCGCAGTTGTAGATTGCCCGTCAACAAACTGCAAAATCTTTACCTCGCCACCGGCGCGAATAACGCAATCGCCGCCAGCGACTTGCTCTGAGCTGTAATCGCCACCCTTGACGATGACGTCCGGTAACAGCCTGCAATACAACCTTTCAGGCGTTTCCTCTTCGAATGAAACCACCCAGTCCACACAGGCTAACGCCGCCAGAACCGTCATTCGTTCCTGCAAGCCATTAATAGGGCGGGACTCCCCCTTAAGCTGCCTGACCGACACATCGGAATTTACCGCCACAATCAACCGATCGCCCAAGGCCTTTGCCTGCTGCAAATAAGTCACATGTCCGGCGTGTAATAAATCGAAACAGCCATTGGTCATGATGATGCGTTCATCATGGGCCTTGGCGCCGGCCATTATTTGCGCCAATTCGTCTTCCGAAACGATGCCGTATTGAGAATCCCGATCGCCGTGCATGGCCCGCGTTAACTCCTGCATTGATACGGTTGATGTACCCAGCTTTCCGACCACAATGCCTCCCGCCAGGTTAGCCAGGTACATCGCATCATACAACGCCATATCCAGCGCCACACCCAGAGCCATCACCGCGATAACCGTATCTCCGGCACCGGTCACGTCAAAAACATCCTTGGCCTGAGCCGGTAATGAATGCACTTGATCGTCTTGTATCAAGGTCATGCCCGCCTCGCCGCGAGTCAACAAAAGTGTCGGGATTTGATACCGCTTTAACAGCCCTCGCCCTTTTTCAATCAAATTATCTTCATTTTCAGGAATACCGACCACCGCCTGTAATTCAGACAGATTCGGCGTTATCAGGTCTGCTTGCGCATATCGCTGATAATCCACCCCTTTCGGATCCACCAAGACCTTAACGCCGGCGTGCTTGGCCTTAATAATATACGTTGAAACATCCGCCAATGTGCCTTTGCCATAATCCGAGAAAACAACCGTATTATTTTCAGGCAGATGTTCAACCAGCCTTGCCAACAACGCATCCGAATCAAACTTAAGAGACGTCTCTTCAAAATCAATCCGAATGAGCTGCTGATGCTGCGCCATAACCCGTAGTTTGCAGATGCTGCGAATGTCCTGCTCGACGACAAAATCGCAGGCCACGCCTTCCGCTTCCAGCAGTCGCCTCAGTATCTCGCCTTCGGCATCATCGCCGACAACGCCCAACAGAGTCACCTTGCCGCCTAACTTGGCAATATTAAGCGCGACATTGCCCGCGCCGCCGACGCGATCTTCAATAGTTTTAACCCTGACCACCGGCACCGGCGCTTCCGGCGAAATACGCGCGGTCTGCCCGGACCAGTATCGATCCAGCATCACATCGCCAATGACTATGATCCGAGCTTGCCCAAACTCAGGTGCGGCTGCCAACATCAATAAGCCCCCTCAATCGCGCCGCACCACCAGTGGCCTATCAGTATATGCGCCTCCTGAATTCTTGCAGTCACCTCCGAGGGAACGATCACCGAATGCGTAACCTGCCCGCATAGCTCGCCGCCTTCACACCCGGTTAACCCGATAACAGCCATACCTTTCAACCTTGCAGCATCCACCGCGTTTAATATATTTTTGCTGGTTCCTGATGTGGAAATAGCAATCAAGCAATCTTTTTCGCTGGCAATGGCTTCAATCTGCCTGGAATAGACTGTATCGAATCCTATATCATTGCTGTGCGCCGTTAAAATCGAGCTGTCCGTGGTCAACGCAATGGCAGCCAGAGCCTTCCGGTTTTTTTCATATCTGACCACCAACTCCGCAGCGATATGCTGACAATCGGCCGCACTGCCGCCATTGCCGCACAACAATATTTTCCCGCCCCGCCTTAATGTTTCAATCAGCAACGCTCCGGCCGCTTCAATAGCCCCGGAACAATCGGCCAAGCGCTCCATCATGGCCTTATGCTCTTCAAGTTCGGAAATAAATGTCTTCAAAATAATGCCCCCTAGGCAATGTCTGAATGTAATGCTTCAGTAGCGGCGACCGGTTGATCGCCCTTGCGATGTTCCTTAAATTGCATGGAATGCAAACGCGCATAGGCTCCATTTTTTGCAATCAGCTCCTGATGAGAGCCTCTTTCCACGATCCGCCCATGGTCCATAACCAAAATCATATCTGCATTTTCAATAGTCGACAGTCGATGGGCAATAACCAGCGTCGTCCTATTGCTCATTACTTTTTGCAGCGCCGCCTGTATAAACCGCTCCGATTCGGTATCGAGCGCCGATGTTGCCTCATCCAGTATCAATATCGGGGCGTCTTTCAGTAATGCCCTGGCTAAAGCCAACCTTTGCCGTTGTCCGCCGGACAGCTTGACGCCATTCTCGCCTATTTCGGTATCCAGCCCCTGTGCATACTTGGCGATAAATTCCATCGCATAAGCGTCGGTTGCAGCCTGCGTTATTTCGCTTCGGGTCGCGGTCGCAAGCGACCCGTAGGCGATATTGTTGGCTATCGTGTCATTGAATAAAGTGACTTGCTGGTTGACCAGCGCCAACTGTTTCCTCAAATTTGCCAACTCGTACGTATTAATTTCCACACCATCCAGCAATATTTCACCGGTATCATGCGGATAAAAACGCGAAACCAAATTGGCGAGCGTGCTTTTACCGCCGCCGGAAGCCCCTACCAACGCAATAGTCTGTCCCGGCTCGGCCTTAAAATTGATGTCGATAAGCGCAGGCTCATTTGCGCCCGCATATTGAAAGGTCAGATTTTTGAATTCCAGGGCGCCTTTGCATCTTTCGGCTTGATACGTGCCTTCATCCAACTCGCCCGGCTCATCCAGAATTTCGAATAACGATTCGGCAGCCGCGATACCTTTTTGAATATCGCCATTTGCATCGCTCAACTGCCTGATAGGCCGCGGCAATAAAAATGCCGCGGTCAGGTAGCCGACAAACTCGCCGACACTGGCCTGCTTCATGAAAAACAAGGCCATATACATCAGGAATGACAAGGCGATGGCGATAATAAACTGCATGATCGGATTGTGTATCGCCATCGTCGTCGACAGCTTTAGCGATTGCCTCCGGTTGTATAAACTGCTTTCCAAAAATCGCCGCCGCTCGTATTCTTCGCCGCCGTAACTGCGCACTACCCGGTGTCCGCCCACCAATTCCGACGTGATATGCGTCATGTCGCCAATCGATTCTTGTATTTTTTTGCTGATTCCCCGGAGACGCTTACTCACATAGCCAACCAGCACCACAATAATCGGCGCTATAGCGATAAAAACCAGCGACAACAGCCAGTTTGAATAAAACAAATAGATTAACAGGCCTATGGCGGTAAAGCCTTCGCGGACAAAGGTCCGCACCGCATCGGTGGTTGCCTGGGTAACCTGCCCGACATTATTGGTTATCCTTGAAATCATGTAACCGCTATTATTCGCGTCAAAATAGGCAGTCGGCAGTCGCGTATACTGATTAAAAATTTCACAGCGCAAGGCGTGGACGACATTGGTCGATACTTTGGCCAGGAAATAGTTGCCCAAATAAGCGCCAATGCCATGCACCACAATCAATCCGCTAAATAACAGCGGCAAATAATACATCCCCTCCCGCGCCTCGGTTTGCAAGGTGTCGATGATATGCTTGATCAATGCCGCAAATAAGGTCTGGGTGCCTGAATACATCAGGAAGCCAACAATACTGATTGCAAAAAGACCGCGATGCGGCTTTACATAGGCCAGTAGCCGCTTATATATTTGAGTGCCTGCTTTAGGTGCTTTGTTCATATTTTTGAAAAGTTCATTAACGGGTGAAGCTATTTGATCTTGTTCTGAGTCGAGGAGCTACTCAAAAGATACTGGGAGACGCCTTTTGTTGCGACAATAAAATCCCACTGCTTCAGGCGGTCCAACAATCGTTGGTAATTAAGGTCTTGTTTGCTTTTGTCATTATGAGGGTGCCATAAATGCAGCACAGGCACCGCAAATCGCCCTTCCTTGCGTTTAATGCCGGCGTGTATCAAGCGAATAACCAGGTCGGAATCCTCAAAACCCCAGCCTTCAAAAAGCTCATCAAAACCATTGGTCCGTAAAAAGTCGCTTTTCCAGAGCGCCAAATTGCAGGTCATGGCTTTTTGCCACTTATCAGGCTGCGATTTTCTTAAAAACCCTAAAGGCAACCGAATAAAGGCGGAAATCCGGTTAATCTTTTTTTGCAGCCAAAGGAAAATGAAATAGCTCAGCGGTTTTTGGTGCAATGGAATATGTTTTTCAATAACTTCCCGAGTAAACGACTCGCTTAACAACACCCTGTTTCCAGGCACGAAATACCCGGACTCCGCCAGCTGCCGGTGCCGTGCGATAAAATCAGGCCCAAGAACGCAGTCGCCATCGATAAACAGCAAATATTCACCCTGACTGCGCGCAACCGCCTTATTCCTGATGGTTCCCGCCCTGAATCCGTGATCGTCATGATGCACATATTGAATCGGCACCGGGCTTTTGGTGCAATACGTTTGAGCCAAGGCCTGATTGTCAGGCGTAGAGCCATCGTCGGCGATGATGATTTCAAACGCCGGATCGCGCTGGGCAAACAAGCTGTCCAGACAGAGTTCTAATGCGGCCGGCCAGTTATAGGTGGTTACGATAACGGAGATTAAATTCATTGTTAACGGGACTGCCGGTTTTGCAGTTCCAGTAATTTAAGGTACTTATAATAAGCGCCTTCCGCATTGGAAATCGACAGCATCAGCCCTTGCCGTCCATCCAGAATAGCGGCTTTAAGCCAATAGGTGCGTATGAACGTCCACAACGCTTTTAAGATGGCCTTGCTCAAAGATGAGCGAACGCCCCGTTGATAAAGCAATTCAGCACCCAAGGTCGAATAGCAATTCACTTTATGCAAAACCTCATCCAGGTTTATAAAAGCATCGTGCAGCAACGGCGCGGTTAACTGCCCGATTTGCCCCTGAACAATAATACGCTCATGAACGACTGAATCAGTAAACTGGCCGCAATCACGGCGAAACAGCCTAAGTACATGATCCGGCCACCAGCCGCCATGGCGCATTTGCCTGCCGCAATAGCTGGAAAGACGCGGGATCTCATAGCCGTTATAGCCTTCCTGACGGAGCGCTGTTTCGATTTCCGACCTTAATTCCGGCGTTATAACTTCGTCGGCATCTACCGATAAAATCCAGTCGCCGCTGGCTTTATCGACAGCGCGTTGTTTCTGAATACCGAAGCCGGGCCAGTCTGTTTGATAAACCTTATCGGTGTATTGACGACAGATCGAGACCGTATCATCCTCGCTGCCTGAATCCAGAACGACGATCTCGTCGGCCCATGAAATTGACTCAAGGCAACGAGCGATATGCCCGGCTTCGTTTTTTGTAATGATGACTACGCTAAGCATGGCGTATCGATAGCAGAATAAATTGTTAACGCCATAACTGATAAATATGTTTTCGCTTAAGCTTTTCCCAATTGAACAACAGGCGCTGCAACCAGACAGGCGGGGCTTTTTCGACAGCGCTCATAAACAAGCCGGCCTTACTGCCTTGCTCCACCACGGGTTCTTCGAGCCATAGCATGCTGATTCCCAGTTCCCGATCGATTTTTTCAAACTGATTGTCTATCGGCAATGAAACCTTGTTGCGGGTAATCCAATCCAGCCGTTTTTGTGCCGTGTTGCAATCAATAATATAGGAATCGGTAAATCGACCGCGAGAACCTACGTACAAATGCTGACCGGGTTTTCTAAGGCTTTTCGGCGTATAAAAGTTGCCGCCGCAACCGATAAAAATGACTTTCGGCCCGTCAAAGCGAGGACTTTCTGTCAACGCATGATGCAGGCCTTCGTTAAACCTTGAGGAAAAAATAGCATCATCTTCCAAAACCAATGCCTGTTGCTGTTTGTTTGCAACAATGCTTTCCAGGGTCATGATGTGTTTTAGAGCGCACGACATTTGGTTGGGCGACAAATTGTCGCCAATAAAATATTTGTTAATAATCTCGGCTGTCAGCTCGTCGGCGTCGCCGTCAAGAACAAACTCGGCCCTCATATCTTTCCTTAAAAGCTGCGCTTCCATAAACGCGCGACGCTCATGGAATGCTTTTACATTTATTACGTAAAGACCATCCAGTTGTTTTGTTGCTAAATGCATTCCGGCAGGTTACCTTGAAAAACTCGGGAGCTATATCGGGAAACTTTACCAAAAACCGCAAGTAAAGCGAAATCAATTACGGACAAATCATCATTTATGGTTATTCAATCGACAGGATTACTCTTTTCCAAGCGCCCGTCGAATAGCTTCTTTGACCCGATCAGGGCTTAGTGTATCAAGACACAGGCTTCGGCTTTGCCGATGTTTATCGCAGCCTTCCAAATGGCAGGGGACGCAGGCTCCCTGACCTTGAATCAGGCTGATATTGTTAAGCTGCTGGCTACCCATTTTATGGAAAGGATTTATGTCTAGGTTATATCCGGCAGGCCAAGGCGCCCATTTTACCGGATTGGTTGGCCCATAAAGCGCAATCACCGGGATTCCTGTTGCAGCCGCCAAGTGAGTGATACCGGTATCCGGGCCGATATATAACTTCGCCCGGGCAATAATAGTTGCCAACTGAGTCAATGAAACCCGGCCCGCCAGATTGATCGTATCCTCAGGAAGTTGACGTTGAATATTAGCGACATAATCAACGTCCTCTCGGACCGGTCCTCCCGAAAGAACCAATCTTAATCCCAGTTTTTTAAGATAAAGACCAATATCTATCCAGCCTTCTACAGTCCATTGCTTGTATGTCCACTGTGGATGCGGGTGCAAAACGGCATAACCGGCATTATCAATTAAAAAAGGAAATTGCCGCTCCAACTGGCTGGCATCGTTAATTTGCGGAGGAACCAGTGAAAAACACTTCGGAACATCGATCAATTCCAGCAACTTCAGATGTTGCAGGACCGTATGCGTATTGTCGTCGTCAAATTCTGTCCAGCGTTGCACAAAAAAACGCTTCCACCAACCGGTGGTATTTTTCGGCGGCACGACGGCAACCCGCACTGGTGATGCGAGTAATGTATACACAAAAGGGCGGTCCCCGGACTGCGTGGCAATGGCGAGATCATAGCGCCTGAATAACTGCCGTAATAACAGCCAATAATCATGGCGCGAAGGGCGGTTAGGCGTAGTAATGATATGACTTATATCAGGATTGCCTTCGAGCATGGCGGCGGTATTGCGAAACACCAAGACATCAAGCTGAGCATCAGGATACGCCTGACGCAACGAATGCAATAAGGGTGTTGTCAGCAGCACATCGCCTAGGTACCGCATTGCGATTACCAGGATTTTTGTTGGCCTTGGCTGTAAAGAAGGGGAGCTTTTCATTGATTGAATTATGTTCCGGCGACTACTGGCAGCTCATTGAAGTTAACGCGACTCAATGAGCTGCTTGCAATAAAATCAACGCCAAAATAATAATCTAAAGTGCATCCTTACACTTCTGCGCCGTTTAACCAAAGGTCATGCTTATTGCACATGCTCAATGCGTAAATCGGTCCACTGTAGTCATGCAATGTAAAGGTTGATATTGCTGCCATGTTCTTAGCAGGATTAAAAAGGTATTCATCTATGAACTTATAGTTTTGATCCAGCAAAACATGTTTAACAATATAGTGCTCGTAGCCTTTCATTTCATGCGCTGTGACGATTTTTACAGCGACATTTCCTCCCGTTTTTTCTATTTCAATGCTGGGCAAGTGCGTTGCAACTTTATCGCTCCAGCGACCGGGCGCCTCTTTTGTATAATAAATGTTTCCTGTAGTCGCCTGTTTGCCGCTGTCAGCCAGCGCAATGGTTGGCACGATGATGCCGGCACCCACACCCGCTACACTTAACCGAATAAAATCACGACGCTCCATAACACTCACCCTTTTTTGATTACTGATTACCCCTGTTTATCACAGAGGCGTTTTATTTAACTAGCAAATCCGATCGATGCGATTTCATCTAAGCACCTTATTCATTATCCGCGCCTTGATATGCATTTTTTCGCAATTTGGCGGACTTTACCCGGTCGCGAACCTGCTTCGCGCTTCTTAATACCGGCGCAGCGCCACCCATGGCTACCGCATCGACCAGACAATACCATGCGGCAACTCCACTGGGCGGATTCCCCTGAGGCAAATTCAAGACCGGATCGATTGCCGCCCATTTCCAGGTTCCGACGGCGGTGCCGATTAACTCCAGCCATGTGGTAATAAAAAAGGCCGCCAGATAAACCATCGGCGAACGGCCTTTAAAAAGGTAGCCCAGAAAAACACAAAACAGTAATGCGCCTACCGAGTCACCCTGTTTGGCATAACCGCTGATCCCCCAAACTGACCATGCGCCGCACACCAATACCACCATTGTCGCGATTTCTCTGGCATAACGCTGGAATAATCCGGAACGCCCCAGAGCGACAGCGGTTAAATAAACCATGCCGTGACCGGGCGGTACATAAGCGGGCACATTCTCAAACCGATACGTGTATCCGCCCATAAAGGGTGACGCAAAATGCTCGCCGATGGTGGCAAAAATGACGGCGATGGCAACCTGCACTCTGATTTCCCTATTTTCACCGAGCAACAAGCCGATCACAAACACCCAGGCGCAAACACCCAGGATATTTTGATTTTCTAAACTCGCGTTGGCGTCGCTCACTAAGCAGACCGCCACACAAAAAAAAGTAAACGCCGCTATAAAATAATCCCTTTTTCTATGGGCGTAAGCGACGTTAACCGGTGGAAAATAGCGTAGCACAATGACCTCGTATCCATCTCGGATTAATTAATTCACCACGAAGACACGAAGAACACGAAGTTTTTACCTTGGTTTTTCGTAACAACTCATGGGCATTGAATACAATGGAACGCAGATAATTATGGTATGTAAGATATTTATCTGCGTTCTATTTTTAGCTTCTAAGCAATTAGAGCTTTTCTTGGTGATGTTTTAAATTGAGTAGGTGGGCTTTCAGACAAATATCCAGGCTATCGCCGCATATCGACCCAACTTACCCAGCAATATGATTAAACAAGCCTGAAAGAATGGCAGTTTTAGCCATCCGCCCGCGAAACACAAGGCATCCCCAACCACCGGCAACCAAGTAAAAAACAGTGTCCAGATACCTTTGTTTCTGACGACATCCAACGCCTTCTGTTTTTTTTCCGGTAAAAGCGTGGCGACCGGGAATTTTTTAGCCGCCAACACACCCAAGCCCCATGTGGTCATGGCGCCCAGCGTGTTGCCTATTGTTGCAACGATGACTAAAAGCCCAACCTGATAATGTCCTGCCGCTACCATATATGCCAAAACGGCTTCCGAGCCCCCGGGCGCTATCGTTGACGATATAAATGCGCTGATAAACAGCCCGCCTATTTCAAACCCTATGTCTGACACTTTGTTTCTCTCAAAAAAAATCCCCGCGCTCAAAAAGCGCAGGGATTTTTATGTCGCCTTGATTCAACTTCCAGGCAATATCTTATTTTTATTGGAAATTACCAGTTTCATCAAACGGGACAATAGCTTTGCAACCAACTCGATGCCGGTTCTCAGCAAATCAAAAATAGTGGCGATCGCCTCTGATACACTCATGCCTTTAAATTTTTTCGCTAAAAATGGCGCAAGCAGCAAGCCAATTGCCAAGCCTATCACGGTAACGCCGGAAATAACGGAATCTTCTTTGGGCGGCTCACTTACCGGCGCAGGCTTATTGGCGACAACAACCGGCGCGGCTTCAGCGGCGGCCGAAACATCAGCCATCACTGTCGGCAGACTTCCTTTGTAATCATCGGCTATCACATAAGCCGTCACGCCTGGAATACTGGGCAGGTCGCCATCGCCTTTACCGACTTTCAGCTGGGCTTTCATGCCTTTTTCCATATGTTGGGCAATATCGCAATGCACGAGATAGGTTTTGTCGCCGGGAGGCAGGATCAATGTTCCGGAGATCTTTGCGGGGCCGGATACTTCCAAATGGAACATACCCTTGGGATATAAATATTTGGGCAAGCCGTGCATCATCCATTGATGACGGACGTTATCATCATTGATGAAATGGACCGTCAGCTTAGTGCATGGTTTAAAATTAAATTCCTGAGTATCGAACGCAAACATTCTGCCGGGAAATTTCTCGGCATATTTATGACCGGCATGCACAGTAATTTCCTTGGTCTCAGCGATACTGTCGCAGCCACCCGGTAATGTACTGGAATTTTGACCCATGACCATACCACCGCCCATGTCCATTAAATGGCCATCACCGTGATCCATGAGCATCCCGTCATGATCTTCATACTCCACCGCCAATACTGACGTAGAAAAAAGAAAAGCCAGGGCCCCAGCCGATAATAACTTCACCATCACTTATTTCCTCTATTGTTCAATGAAATCAAAGCCTCCGCTCCTACAATCCTTACCTTCGTCCATGTAAGCAATGCCATTGTTTTTTTAAGGTCAACAACCCGCTACCTGTAACTAAACAATGGCACCAACATACAACTTAATCTAAAGCCGCGCCTGCTTAGCTTTTAAGCTTCGCTATTGCTTCATCTATTTTGCTTTTAAAACCGGCGTGTGACAGATACAGTATATATAGACCGGCAAATACAAAAAACGCATATAAAAGCAGGTTATTTTTGCTTACCGCTTTACCACCGCCGGCAGTAAAACTCATGTGCGCATCTAATCTATTACCTGAATCAGGAACCAGAGTGATATGAATCAGGTATTTGCCTGCCTCTGGTACGCCATTTGGGAGTTTTAACTCGACCGTACCTTTTTTATGCTTTGCAGCAGGCAAGAAGAATACGCGAGTACCTTCAGGTTCTTTTGTCACTTCAAACTCAACCGACATATCTCTGTATTTCATATCTTGATAGTCGAATACGAGTAAAGTCATTTCATCAGCACGAGGAAGATTGGCGCAAAAATCTTCCGCGGGAAATGCGTTAGGTTGATAAGCGGTATAATGTAGCCAATGAGTCGGCTCCAATTCAAATTTACATTGGTCGGTATCGGTACCTGCGGCTCCGCCGTGCGCCCATAACGATGCAGAAAATAACAACCCAAGAAGTATCAGGAAACCCTTTCTTAAAATGTGTGTACTGTTCATAACGCCTTCCAGTTTTGATAAAATTATTATTATAAGAAAAATGTAGATGCTATTAATGTATTTTTGAACTCATCAAAAACAAGTGTCTTGCGTTGTACTTTTAACTAATAGCAATAAGTCACTCTAGCACATCGATTTAGCCAAATACAAGGAATTGATGGCAGAGCGACCCGCAAGCGCCAATAATATAAGCAAAAGGTAATGCACCGCTATACTATTGCTATCCTTCCCTGCTTTTCGTAGACTTAAGTTAACTTTATTCAAACGGAGCTTTACGCATGTCATCTTTGACCACTTCTACAGCCTGGACAGCTTTAATATCACATCATAACGAAACCAAAAACATCCTCCTGCGGGACAGCTTTAATGCTGACAATAACCGCCATGCCAAGTTCTCTCTCCATTTCAATGACATTTTGTTTGATTACTCCAAAAATAGAATAACCGATCAAACCCTGCCCTTACTCATCGATCTTGCTAAGCATGCCAGGCTGGACGCAAAAATCAAAGCCATGTTTTCCGGGGCGGAAATAAATAAGACCGAACACAGGTCCGTCCTGCATACCGCCTTACGCAACAGAAGCAATCAACCTGTTTATGTTGACGGGCAGGATGTGATGCCGCAAATCAACAGCGTTCTCGCCAAAATGCGAACTTTCTGCACCCGCGTGCGTTCAGGCGAATGGCGCGGCTATACCGGCAAGGCGATTACCGACATCGTTAACATCGGCATAGGCGGTTCTGATTTAGGACCTAAAATGGTGTCTACAGCGCTTACGCCCTACGCTTCCGAAACATTAAAAGTCCATTTTGTCTCCAATATCGACCAGGCTGACCTTGTTGAGACCCTAAAGCACTTATCCCCTGAAACAACACTCTTTCTTATTGCGTCTAAAACATTTACCACGCAAGAAACCATGACTAATGCAACATCGGCAAGAAGCTGGTTCCTTGACAGCGCGCAAGATCAACAGGCCATTGCCAAGCATTTTGTCGCCATTTCTACAAGCACCCGGAAAGTTGCCGAGTTCGGCATAGATACGAATAATATGTTCGAGTTCAGGCATTGGGTCGGCGGACGCTATTCACTGTGGTCGGCCATAGGCTTGTCTATCGCTTTATATGTAGGCATGGATAACTTCGAAGAGCTTTTACAAGGCGCTTATGAAGTTGACGAGCATTTTCGCGCCACGCCTTTTGAAAAAAACATCCCTGTCATCATGGGCTTGCTCGGCATTTGGTATAATAACTTTTATAACGCCGAATCTCACGCCCTGTTGCCTTACGACCAGTCCATGCTTTATTTCGCCGATTACTTCCAGCAAGGCGACATGGAAAGCAATGGTAAAAGCATCGATCTTAATGGCGATAAAGTAGATTACAGCACCGGCCAGATTATCTGGGGACAACCCGGCACCAATGGCCAACACGCTTTTTTTCAACTGATCCATCAGGGCACCAAACTGATACCCTGCGACTTTTTGGCGGCCGCAAACAGTCACTACAAGCTGCCCGAACATCATGATATTTTGATTTCAAACTTTCTCGCCCAACCGGAAGCCTTGATGAAAGGCAAAACAGCCGAAGAAGTTAAGCTTGAATTATCTGCCGAAGAGCAGGCCGACGCCGTCTTGGTCGCCTCCAAAATATTTGACGGCAATAAACCGTCCAATTCGTTTTTATTCAGCAAACTGACGCCAAAAACCTTAGGCTCGCTAATAGCCTTTTATGAACATAAAATTTATGTGCAGGGCGTCATCTGGAATATCAACTCATTTGACCAGATGGGCGTGGAACTAGGCAAAACCTTAGCCAAAATCATCCTGCCGGAACTTCAAAATGACAAGATCGTCGACAGCCACGATTGCTCAACCAATGCATTGATTAATGCCTACAAGCAATCCAGGCAACCTTGATTCGCCTGTCCGGGCCGATTGCTGGTTTTTGTTTTTCCCGCCACGTTGTCTGGATTGCGGCTTTTGTCCCCTCCGTTGGGGAGCACAAGTACCGGCCCCTTCTCCCTTGAGGGAGAAGGTTGTGGGATGAGGGGGATATAAAGGGTTGTTTTTATTCTCCCCAACCCTCTCGGCAACTGCTCCTGCGTTGCCCTACCTCCTGCATCCTTGCAGTCGTCCAGCTGGAGAGGGCGTTAGACTGATTTATAACTCATTGTATTTTCAATACAAAAAAGCCGTGTAGATACTTATGACAGGGAAGTGGGAGCTTTCATAAAATAGTACGATGCGATAACAATCGATCTGTCGTCACTTTAAAACGCCTGTCCATCATCGCCTGGCCTTAAAAAAATCCCTCAGCATTTCCGAGCATTCCGTTTCCAGCACGCCGCCGTCCCAACTGATCCGGTGATTTAAAAAAGCCGCATCAGTCAGGCTTAGTGCATTGCACACCGCGCCCCGTTTGGGATCGTACGCGCCGAACACCAGCCGCTTGATCCGCGCATGACTCATAGCCCCTATGCACATCACGCAAGGCTCCAACGTCACGTACAAGGTCGCATCATTCAAACGATAATTTTGGACGTGAACTCCGGCGCCTCGCATTGCCACCACTTCGGCGTGGGCGGTCGGATCATGGCTGGTTATCGGAATATTCCAGCCTTCCGCGATACATCGATTGTCCCTGACTACAATAGCGCCGACCGGGACCTCACCCTGCTGCTCGGCCCGTTGCGCCAGCCTGATGGCATGACGCATCCAGGCTTCATCCGCGGCACCGCTTATTCCCATTCGATAGTCGCGGGAGGCTTGCCGCTGATGTCGTAAGCAACACGGGAAATGCCGGGGACTTCATTGATAATGCGGCGGGAAATCAAATCCAGAAACTCATACGGCAAATGCGCCCAGCGAGCGGTCATGAAATCAATAGTTTCGACAGCGCGGATAGCGATCACGTAATCATAGCGCCGACCGTCGCCCATCACGCCGACCGACTTAACCGGCAGAAATACCGCAAACGCCTGGCTAACCTTGTCGTAAAGATCATGGCGATACAGCTCTTCAATAAAAATAGCATCGGCCTGGCGCAATAAATCGGCAAATTCCTTTTTCACTTCGCCCAGAATTCTGACGCCCAAGCCGGGGCCTGGGAATGGATGGCGATAAACCATATCCGCAGGCAAACCCAGCTCTACGCCCAGCTTCCTGACTTCGTCCTTGAACAGTTCGCGTAACGGTTCAACCAGCTTTAACAGCATGTTTTCCGGCAAGCCGCCGACATTGTGATGCGATTTGATCAAATGCGCCTTGCCGCTTTTGGAACCGGCCGACTCGATCACATCCGGATAAATCGTGCCTTGCGCCAGCCATTTGGCATCAGCTATTTTCGCGGCTTCCTCGTCGAAGATTTCAATGAACAAGCCGCCGATGATTTTGCGTTTTTGTTCCGGGTCGGTAATGCCGCTCAGGGCGTCCAGATAGCGCTGCTCGGCGTCCACCCGGATCACCTTGACCCCCATGTGCTCGGCAAAAGTCGCCATCACCTGGTCGCCTTCGTGCAGACGCAGCAAGCCGGTATCGACGAAAACGCAGGTCAACTGATCTTTAATAGCCTTATGCAGCAATGCCGCAACCACCGACGAATCGACGCCGCCGGACAGTCCCAAAACCACATGATCGCTGCCGACCGTTTTCCGCACCACCTCAATGCTGTCTTCGATAATATTGCTGGATGTCCACAACGCTTCGCAGCCGCAAATTTCCAGCACAAAGCGCGACAATATTCGTCCGCCTTGCTTGGTATGAGTCACTTCGGGATGAAACTGCAAGCCGTAAAAGCCCTTGTCTTCATTGGCGATACCGGCAATCGGCGCACCGTCCGAGCTGGCAATCAGACTAAAACCGCTCGGCAAATCAACCACGCGATCACCGTGGCTCATCCAGACATCCAACAGGCCATAGCCTTCCGGCGATAAATGATCCTCAATGCCGGTCAGCAATTTCGAATGGCCGCGCGCCCTGATTTGCGCGTAGCCGAACTCCCGATGATCGGAACTTTCAACCTTGCCACCCAATTGCTCGGCCATGGTTTGCAGACCGTAGCAGATGCCCAGCACCGGAACGCCCAACTCGAAAACGATTTGCGGCGCTCTTGGCGTATCGCCGCTGGTTACAGTGTCAGGACCGCCGGATAAAATAATGCCGTTGGGCGCAAATTTTTTGACTTGTTCAGCGTCGCATTCGCAGGAATAAATTTCGCAATAGACGCCGATTTCACGAATACGCCGCGCGATCAGTTGGGTGTATTGCGAGCCGAAATCCAGAATCAGGATTTTGTGGGTATGGATGTTTGGGGATTGTTGTTTCACGATAGAGAACTCTTATGTGTAGATCGAAGAACATGCAGTAGGGCGCGCCGAGCGCGCCTTAAAGACCAAGAAGGCGCGCTCGGCACGCCCTACGAATCACTCCATCCGGTAATTAGGCGCTTCTTTAGTGATAGTCACATCATGCACATGGCTTTCGCGCATACCGGCGCTGGACACCCGCACAAACTGGGCCTTTTCATGCATCATCGCAATAGTTTGGCTGCCCGTGTAACCCATGCTGGCGCGAATGCCGCCCAACAACTGATGGATAACCGCAAGCAAACTGCCTTTATACGGCACCCGGCCTTCTATGCCTTCCGGCACCAATTTTTCAGCCGAATCGGTTTCTTCCTGAAAATAACGATCGCTGGAACCTTGCTGCTGCGCCATTGCTCCCAAAGAGCCCATGCCGCGATAGGATTTATAAGACCGTCCCTGAAACAACTCGATCTCTCCCGGCGCTTCTTCGGTTCCGGCAAACAGGCCGCCCAACATCACCGCATAGGCACCGGCGGCCAGCGCTTTGGCGACATCGCCGGAATAACGGATACCGCCATCGGCAATCAACGGCACGCCGGTTCCTTTTAGCGCATCGGCGACATTGCTGACCGCGGTAATTTGCGGCACGCCGACGCCGGCAATAATACGCGTCGTGCAGATAGAACCGGGACCGATGCCGACCTTAACGCCGTCCGCGCCCGCCTCAACCAAGGCCAGCGCCGCAGCCGCCGTGGCAATATTACCGCCGATAACCTGCACCTCAGGATAGTTCTGCTTTACCCAACGCACTCTGTCCAGTACGCCTTGCGAATGTCCGTGCGCGGTATCGACGATAATCACATCCACACCGGCTGCAACCAACGCGGCGACGCGCTCTTCCGTGCCTTGCCCGGTACCAATTGCCGCGCCGACCCGCAACCGTTCTTGTTCGTCTTTACAGGCCAACGGGTAATCCTTGGCTTTTTGTATATCTTTTACCGTAATCATGCCGCGCAAATGGAATGCATCATTAACCACCAGCACTTTTTCGATGCGATGCTCATGCAGCAAGGCAATCACTTCTTTGCGATCGGCATTTTCACTCACTGTAACCAAACGCTCTTTGGGGGTCATGACTTTTGAAACCGGTTCATCAAAGCGCGTCTCAAAGCGCAAATCGCGGCTGGTCACAATACCGACCAATTCATCGCCGTCAACCACCGGCACGCCGGAAATATTTTTGGATCGGGTTAAGGTGATCACGTCCCGTATGCTTACATCCGGCGTAACGGTGATCGGATCTTTAATCACTCCACTCTCGTATTTTTTAACGCTACGCACTTCACGCGCCTGCTGCTCGGCGGTCATATTTTTATGAATAATGCCGATACCGCCTTCCTGAGCAATCGCAATCGCCAGCCGCGCTTCGGTAACCGTATCCATCGCCGCCGCAACCAGGGGAATATTAAGCGTAATGCCCCGCGTCAGCTGGGTCTTCATTTCTACGTCGCGTGGCAGCACAGTCGAGTGCGCAGGCACTAATAAAACGTCATCGAACGTGAGCGCTTCCTGAATAATTTGCATAAACCACACCTTATAACTCAGTGAAAAATAACCGCGCATTATACAGCGTGGGAGGGGTAGAGCGCGAGCGAAAGCCGTGCTTTGTTAATTATCAGGATATTTTTGCTTGGGGGGATCTGCGTTTATGACATCTAGCGCTTAAGTTTATTATCCGCGGCCTTTGTGAGTGGCTATGACTGAATGCCAGCGATTTTATACGCTTCCGCCTAATTTTATTTTAGGACGCACTCAATTCACACAACTGCAAGTGTCCGAGGTACGCCGTCATTCCGGCAGGAATGCAAGCGATAGAGCAATACATGGCGCAATTGCCGAGAGCGCAGAATCCGATCGCCTGATTTTTTAAGCAATTCCTATGCGGATATTTGCTGTTTATTTCGACAGCATCGTCACGATCATATCTTCTGTTTACAGAACCGTTATGATTTGAATTGCGTCTTCCAACGCCAGCAACTTGGGCAACAATTCCTCACGTTGATGAATATCCAGTTTGGTAAAAATTTTACCGATATGATCTTTTACCGTGGTCAATTTGATATGCAGGCGTTCGCCGATTTTCTCGGAGGCAAATCCCTGCGCCAGCAGCAAGGCGACTTCTTTTTGCATAGGCGACAACGGCAGGTTTTTCATGGCGCGCAAAATTTTCAATACGACCGGCTCCTGATGCTCTATAGTCATGCCGATCAATCCGCCAGGCTCATTGTTTTGTTTGTCCAGCCAGTAAGCGCGGAACATAAACCTGCCATTGGCACCGACAAAACTCCAAGCAGGAGGGGTAGCGGCCCGACCGCGAAATACGGCGTCCAAATTTCGGCAAAGTTGCGCCAATTTATCTATCAATTCCGCTTCCTTAATAAACCCATTCTGGGTTACTACCGGATAACAAGCTAAGGCCAACAGATTTTTTGCCTCACTACTCAAAAAAACAATGGCTCCCTGTGTATCCATGATCATCATACCGGAGGAGCCGTTTTCGCTATACAGAATGTCTTTGTCCTCAGGTGCATGCAAGGCGTGAGACACATAAGGCAGCAAACGCGCCAACAACGCTTGATCTCGTCTATTGAATTTTTTTTGCTGGCGCGGGCGATACAAGCAAAGCATACCAACCGGTTTATGATCGTGCCTGACGAGAGCCCAAAGCAAATAATGCTGATCCAATCGGCGCAGTACCAAGTTATACATATCGGATCTATAAAACGATTCATCAAACACATCGGTTTCCGCTAAAACCGGATACTCTCTAAACCAGTCAATAAAACAACTCCTACGCTCAGGGGTCATGTAATCAAAGACCACGCCGGGGCCATCCAAATCGGTATCGGCGAATTCAAGCATGTAATACAGGGGAATAATATGCTCATCAATCCCGGAAAAGGCATTGTTGCCGGAAGGAATGAGAATTTGCACAGCACGGAGAAACTCCGGAATAACGATTTCCTTATTCAGTCCAGAACAACACAGTTGGCGTAGATAAGCTAAAGCATTGCTTTGTTTCATAAAGCGACCCTGTTTTTATTTTACATGTTCGCATGTCTATTCAGATGCGCCGGTGTCGAGCTTAATTTTCTTTGTAAATCATAACAAGAAAAGGTAAGCCTTAGTCGCCGATGCACCATTTACCCTCCGTAAGGAGGGCGAAATCAGCACCGTTATTTATTAACATATATTGAAGTAAAAAGGAGTTTTCTACCTCAACCTATCTGCCGATGCAGAAACAATTGCAACCAATCACTGTTTTTAAGAAACCGTTTAGAAACACAAATCCCGTGCATTACAGTCCTAAGGCTTCGTGAGCAGTAGGCCCAACACATAAGGAAACGACTATAAAACGACTACACAACATATTACTGCCCCGTTAAACGCTGAACGCTTCAGCATTAACGCCGGATTCCGCTGATAGGCTGTTCTGTAGCTGCAAAAAGTAATTATATTTCTTCATTAAACCCGATCCAAAAGGAAATCATCGCCATGAAAAAAATAACTTCCCCCTGCCTGCTCGGGTGCCTCTTGCTGTTCATTACCGCAAACAACGTCTTGGCCGTTACCGGCCAGGCCAGAATCGGGTTTTCATCGAAAACCGGACTTAACGCGATCAATACGCGCACCGCAGGCTCAAGCGAATACGTAGACATATCCTTCATTGCCGCCGATGGAACGGTCGACCCATCGATACCCGTCACGGTCAACAGCAGCGATACGTCAGTGATTAATATAAGCCCCGCGCCAGTCGCCAATGCCCTAGGAAATTACATCCTGTCGGTTCCTGCAAATGCGCCTGCAGCGGCGACCGCATCGATTGATGCAAGCGCCACGGCCGGCGGCATAAACTATTCGAGGACGCGTGGCTTTGTCATTGCCGCAAGCGCCCCGCCACCTCCACCGCCGCAATCCGGGTCATCAACCGTAACCAGGGCGACAACGCCAACGGCCAATGCAGACCAGTCCGGGTGCAGCACTATCAATTACTACGATGTCGGCCCAGGCAAGGCATATTCCGCATTAGGCGAATTGCCCTGGAGCCAATTGAAAGGCTGCGACACCGTCAGAATTTATGCCAAACCGAATAATGCAGCCTATAACGAGATGATGTTGATTTCGGCCGGCACCAATCTCGCTCCAACCGCACCCAACAAATTCATGCGTGTTATCGGCATGCCCGATCCTGTGACCGGTGCGCGCCCCATCATCGACGGCAGCAACGCTACGCAGATGGAAACCCTGCCGGGCCAAGCGCCACGCTCACTTCAATACCACGATAACAATGGGGGCCGGGCGCTCTACAAACTGGGCGTGGTCATGGTAGGCCCGCAACTATTCTACGACTACAATAATGGCCCGGCAGGATACATCAGTATCGAAAATCTCGACATTCGCGACGCCGTTGAAGGCTCCACATTCGTCGATGGAAAAACCGGCTTCAATGTTACTTATGGCGCTTTCGGAACCTGTCTTTTTGTCGAAGCGGCAGCGCATCTGGTGATCAAAAACAACCTGCTCCACAATTGCGGCAACGGTTTGTTCATCAACTCAAAAAACAGCGCGCTTGTAGAACTGTCGCAAGACGTGCTCATCGAAGGCAACAGGATTTACAACAACAGCAATGCGCCGAAAACCGGCGTGACCAACGGCTTTTCGGAGCACAACAGCTACACCGAAGCGCGCGACATCATTTTTCAATACAACTACTTTGGCGCTACTCGTCCCGGCGCGGGCGGCGATTGCCTGAAGGATAGATCATCCGGTTTAGTCGTACGCTACAACACCTTCGCCTCGAACTGTACGATGGCCGTCAATCTGGAGGATTCGACCGGCGGGAACCAGTTAATTTACGGCGATGCCGGTTACAGCACAACCCGCATCTACGGCAATTTATTTGACCTCACCCCCGGTGCGTATGGCAATAACCTGATCCACTACGGCGGAGACAGCAGCCAAACCGCCCACTACCGTCAAGGGACGTTATTTTTCTATAACAACACCATGTTATTGAAAGGCGATGCCACGCATGGTATCTATCCGGAAATGCTATTGTTCAACATGGATATGCCTAATGCTGTCTCAGACGTCAAAAACAATGTGTTCTACACCTCGCCCAGCACCGTTGGCGCTCCCGGAAAAGTACAAGCGATGGCGATTGGAAAAGGCGTCGTCAATTTATCCAACAACTGGGTCTCCCCAAATGCCGCGCAGTATTGGGTTGATCACTTGAGCGGCGCACTGGTCACCGGGTGGAACACCAATATCGGCAGCAACAACCAGCCTTTATTCATGAATGAAGCGCAGCACGATTATCGCCCGGCAATCGGGTCGCCGTTGATTGACGCAGGTAATGACCTGAGTAACCTTAATATCAGTAATCTGCCGATTGCCGAGCCAAGCCCTATAGCGGTGCGCAAGCAAGACTGGATAATCGATATAGGCGCGTTTGAATTTTAAAAATAGAGCCGAGATCGGGATACCCAAGGGCACCATCCTGAGGTATCCCGATCAATAATAATTTGCAAACAATTGCTTGCATGGAAATTAAAGCCCGCTGCGGATAAGGAATCCGCCATAATCTCTCACTGTTATCAAACACAATGGGACTACCGACGCTTACTTTTAGCATCAGCGGTCCATTTTTTTAACGGGTCGAGAGTGCCTCCTCCGCTTAACCCGCATTCTTATAAGCTACCGATTAAGAACGATATTTGTTAAACATTCGTGGGACTGCATCCGCATATGATCCCATTGATTTAGATAAGTATCTGTACGTATTGATTGCCCAAGTTGAACTCACTATCCTAAAATCATTCAGTTTCCACCCGGTCTTATTAAAATAATGGCTTATGAATCGTTGTTAACCGTTTTGCAAAATAAGCAGAAGCTTTCTGTGGGAGAACTGAAAAAAGTTGAGCGCATGCAAAAAACTTCGGTGTCGGAAAGTACTCCGCAGTTGCTGGTTAAGCTCGGGTTATGTTCGGAGCTGGATGTAGCCGACGCTTTTGTGGAGTCGGGCCGCTTTGAAAAAGTTACGCCGGACCAATATCCGCTGGAAATGCAACTGCCGGAAACCGTGCCGTTACGATTTTTAAAAAACTACCATGTCATCGGCTTGACCCACAATGACGACATCACCGTCGCCCTGATGGACCCCGAAGACCGCTTTGTCATTGATGCGTTAAAACTGGCGACCGGCAAAAACATCATCGCCAAAGTCGGCCTGCTTTCGGAAATCGATGCGGCGCTGGACGTGCAGTATGGCGAAGGCCGCTCGCAAATGGATAAACTGGTTGACGATCTGGCCGTCGATGATCTGGGCGAGGAAGACCTGGAGCATTTAAAAGACTTGGCCAGCGAAGCGCCGGTGATCAAAATGGTCAATTTGATCATGCAGCGGGCGATTGAAAGCAGGGCCTCGGATATTCACATCGAGCCCTTTGAGCAATCGCTAAAAGTCAGGCTGCGCGTCGATGGCGTGCTAAAGGAAATAGACGCGCCTTCGGTCAAATCCACCGCCGCGGTGATTTCGCGGGTCAAGATCATGGCCAAGCTGAACATCGCCGAACGCCGCCTGCCTCAGGACGGCCGCATCAAAGTGCAAATGCTGGGCAAGGAGCTGGATTTGCGGGTTTCGACGATACCGACGATGTACGGCGAAAGCGTGGTGATCCGCTTGCTGGACAAGGAAACTACGGTGCTGGATTTTGCAGCGCTGGGCTTTTCCGGCAAGCATTTACAGCAGTTCATCGAGGTGCTGTCCCAACCGCACGGCATTATCCTGATTACCGGCCCTACCGGCAGCGGAAAATCCACCACGATGTATGCCGCGTTAAAACAGCTCAACACCTCCGAACGAAAAATCATCACCGTTGAAGATCCGGTCGAATACCAGATGGACGGGGTCAACCAGATTCAAGCCAAACCGCAAATAGGCCTGACCTTTGCGTCGGCGCTACGCTCTATCGTTCGACAGGACCCCGACGTCATCATGATCGGCGAGATGCGCGATCTGGAAACCGCAAGAATCGCCGTGCAATCGGCGCTGACCGGGCATTTGGTGCTATCGACGCTGCATACCAACGATGCGGCGGGCGGCGTTACCCGCTTGCTGGATATGGGGCTTGAAGAATACCTGCTCACCTCCACCGTCAACGGCATCTTGGCGCAGCGCCTGGTCAGAAAACTGTGCCCGGAATGCAAGCAACGCTATACGCCATCCCAAGACATTATCGACGGCATGAAATTAAGGCGGTTTGCGCCAGAAGGCGATATTGTCCTATACAAGCCGGTTGGTTGCCCGTCATGCGGAGGCTTAGGTTATCGCGGGCGGCTGGCGATTATCGAGTTTCTGCACATGACCGATCCGCTCCGCAAATTGATTATGGCGCATGAAGAAGCCGGAGCCATTCAACGGCTTGCCATTGAGGAAGGCATGACCACGATGTACGAAAACGGCTTGGTCAAAGCCCTGCAAGGCATTACCACCATTGAAGAAGTGCTGCGGGTCACTTCGGAAGCCTAATGTTATTCGGTAGCGACGTTAAATTTCAGGGCGATTGGAGCCGCGACTTCAGTCGCGGTGACGGCAGTTATTATCAGCGCCTATGCATGAACGCTCATGCGCGACTGAAGTCGCGGCTCCGTTTATGGCTTATGTTAGTTCACAGCACAATCTAATGTTATTTGCCTACAAAGCGGTTAACAGTCTTGGCGAGACCGAAGAAGGCGTCAGGGACGCGATTGACGAACAACAGTTGATTGCGGCGTTGCAAACGGACGGCTATATCCCTATTCGCGTAGTCCCGGCTGGCGCTAAATCGTTCTTGGGATTAAGGCTGGGCATCAAGCAAAGCAAATTATCGCAAAAAGACATTGCCTTGTTCACCGGCGAATTGGCAACCTTGTTGGAATCCGGTTTGCCTTTGGACAAGTCCTTGCTGGTATTGATCGACTTGACTGAAGACAACGAACGGGTGACCAAGTTGATCGGCAGGGTTCTGGAGAAAGTAAAAGGCGGCGCAACCTTGGCCGACGCTCTGGAAAAGCAGTCCGGCATTTTCAGCAAATTTTACCTGAACATGATCCGTGCCGGCGAGGCGGGCGGCAGTCTCGGCGAAGTATTGGCGCGCTTGTCCGAGTATCTGGAGCGCTCCCGCGAATTGAAAGAAACGGTCAGCACGGCATTGATCTACCCGGCCATTTTATTGATCATGTCGCTGGCCTCGCTGTTTGTGATGCTGACTTTCGTGGTGCCGCAGTTTTCCGAGATGTTTGCAAGCGCGGGCAAGGCGCTGCCGGTATCGACCCGGATCGTCGTAGGACTGGCCGAATGGCTGCAAAGCTATTGGTGGGCGCTGGTTTTGGGCATTGTCTCGATCACAGCCTACATGAATCTTCAACTGGCCGACCCGGTAAAAAAGAAGCGTTGGGACGGTCGTTTTTTGAAGCTGCCGCTAGCCGGAACGATTATCCTGAACAAGGAAACCGCCAACATCAGCCGCACGCTGGGCACGTTATTGGGTAACGGCGTTTCGATACTGGCGGCGTTGGTCATCGTTCGCGAAACGGTAGACAACCTGGTTTTGGCGGCGGCCATTCAGGATACCGAAGAGCAGTTGAAACAGGGGAAACACCTGTCGGATGCCTTGATGGAAAAAGGCATCTTCCCGAAAATGGCCATGCAGATGGTAAAAATGGGCGAAGAGACCGGACGTCTGGAGGAAATGCTACTCAGGGTGGCGACGATTTACGATAAGCAGCTTAGCGTGGCGATACAGCGGATGCTCGCGTTGCTGGAACCGGTTTTGATCATTTCATTAGGCTTGATGATTGCGGGCATCATCGTGTCGATTCTGCTGGCTATTTTGAGTGTTAACGATTTGGCTTTTTAAAATTAGGAAAAATATATGAAACAGGTATTAAGGTTCAAGGCACAAGGCGAAAGGCGAAAGATCAACAAGGCAGGCTCTTTGCGCCTTGCGCCTTGCGCCTTGCGCCTCCGCGGTTTTACCCTGCTTGAATTATTGGTGGTGCTGGGCATTATTGCGATGCTGGCCGGGATAGTCGGGCCGCAGGTCATGAAGCACATGGGCGAATCCAAAACCAAAGCGGCCAAGGTGCAGATTGAGGATTTATCGGCCGCCCTGGATATGTACAAGTTGGACTTGGGCAGTTATCCGAGCACCGAGCAAGGCTTGAAAGCCTTGATTGAATCGCCCGACAGCGCCAAACGCTGGAACGGCCCCTATTTGCGAAAATCCAAAATGCCGCTGGATCCATGGCAGCAGGAATATCATTACGCCGCTCCCGGCGAACACGGAAAATTCGATTTGTTCACTTTAGGGGCGGACGGCAAGGAAGGCGGCGAAGGCGAAGATCGGGATATTGTTAGTTGGGAATAATTTTTGAGGCGCAAGACAAAAGGCGCAAGGCGAAAGGAGGAAGATGTCTCGTTCCTGCGCGCTGCGTGAGAGGTAAACCGCAACGCGGCTTTACTCTGCTGGAATTGACCGTAGTGCTTTTTATCGTGGTTTTGGGATTTTCCGTGATCGGTCTTAACCTGTCCTCAGGAAGCGACTCCACAGAAATCAAAGCCGCGGCGCGAGATATAGTTTCAGCGCTGCGTTATGCCAGAGGGCAGGCTTTAATGACCCATCAGGAAACCACGGTCGCGCTTGATCTTGGCGACAACAGTTACAGAGTCAGCGGCCGGGACAAGCGTTACCGAATACCCGAGACTATCGATGTCACCGTGGTGACGGCGCAAACCGAATTAACCGGGAAGGGCGCGGCGAACATCCGTTTTTTTGCCGATGGTTCCTCTACAGGAGGAAGAATCACGCTGGAGCGAGGACAGACATCGTGGAAAATCGATATCAATTGGTTAACCGGCCAGGCCGAGCTTGAAAATGAATAGACAATGCGGCTTTTCTTTACTGGAAATCCTGATCGCGTTTTCAATCCTGGCGCTTTCCTTGGGGATTTTGCTGAAGATATTTTCCGCCGGTATTAATAACGCCGGCGTTGCCGAGGAATATACCGCCGCCGTTCAAGTTGCCGAGTCTTTAATGGCCGAAACCGGCGCTGAAGCGCCCTTGAAGCCACACCAAGCAACCGGGCTGGAGCATGATAAATACCATTGGCAAGTATCGGTCAGCCCGTTCCAATTCAGCGCCGAAAATTTGGATGTCACAACTATAACGGCGGAGCTTTTTAAGATTAAGGTTGTCGTAAGCTGGGGAGAGGGTGCCAAAGCCGCCCGCAGGCAGGTTGAGTTAATAACATTGAAACTGGTTAATAAAGTGTTATGAACGGTGCAAATAAGGCGAAGCGTCATTTTGCCTGCGCTTCGGCGGGCTTTACGCTGATTGAAGTTCTGATCGCAATGACACTCTTAAGTATTATGGTGGTGCTGTTGTTCAGCAGCTTGAGCATTTGCGCCCAAAGCTGGGAACAGGGCGAACGCAAAATGGCCGAGGTGAATGAAGTCGCCGTCGTTTATAACTTTTTTCAGCGGCATTTATCCTCTGCCCGCCCTTTATGGAACGATTTTGCCGACGGCAACGGCGAGCCAGGCGCAAACCGGCCGGAAACCGGCGAGGCCGCCGCCGGGAATACCAAGGAATCCGGCACCGCAACCGAAAACAAGGATAAAACATTCGCTTTTCAAGGCAAAAAAAAATCCTTGCAGTTCGTCTCGGTGTTCCCGGCAAGCGCCGGTAGAGCAGGCATGCAGCTATTTTCGATACAGCCGCAGCGACACGCTAAAGAACAGCTGATCAAGGTGACGCTAACGCCGTTTTTTCCGCTAACCGAAGATGCGGAATGGCGTCCGGAACAGGAGATTTTGTTACAGCATGTCAGCGATTTCACGCTGGCTTATTTCGGCGCCGACGACACCGGCAAAAGCCGCTGGCAGGATGAATGGCTGGAAAAAGGCGTTCACCCTCAATTGGTCAAAATCAGCATCAGCACGACAAACGGCGTTTTTTGGCCGGAAATGATTATAGCGCTTAAGGTTGCAGGCGAAACCGGCGGCGCAGGGCTTGGGGAAAACCCGGCCAACGCCGCCGAACCACCGGCCGGGGATCGCAATTGAACAGGCCTGAGGGCTTCGCCCTGGTGCTGGTTTTGTGGGTGTTGAGCTTGCTGACCATTATGGCCGGCAGTTTTGCGCTGAGCATGCGCCGGGAAGCGGGCATTGTGACCGGCAGCAGTAAAAATGCCCAGGCCGCAGCTGTCGCGGAATCGGGGCTTGCCATTGCCGAGCTGATGCTGATGCATCCCGACCCGCTGCAACGCTGGCGTACCGATGGCAGCATTTACCAACTGGATTACGCGGAAGCCAAGGTCAGAGTCCGGCTACTTGCCGAAACAGGCAAGGTGGATTTAAACCGGGCCGACCAGACCCTGTTGCAAGCGCTTATGGGCCGCGCGCCTGTGGCTGAGCAGTTGCAAACCCAATTGGTCAATGCGATTCTCGATTGGCGCGATACCGATGACCTGGCGCATCTGGAAGGCGCGGAGCAAGAGGAATATAAAGACGCCGGATTAAACTACCGGCCGCGCAACAAGCCGTTTCAGTCTGTTGAGGAATTACAGCTGGTGCTGGGTATCAATGAACAGGCCTTCAAGTGGCTGGAAAACAGGGTCACGGTCTATTCGGGACAAGCGCAGGTCGATTCGACCCAAGCCGCCAAAGAAGTGTTGCAACTACTGCCGGGCGTGGACTCCGGATTGATAGACGACTATCTCGCAGCAAGGCGGGAAAGCGCGATAAACGGCCTGCCGGCCCCGACAGCCCCACTAGTTTCTAACCGGCCGGCCGGGCAAACCGGCGACAACGCGCCGCTAAGCGCCGGAGCCGCTACTCCCGGCAGCGAGCAAAACGGCGTCATTACGGTTATTAGCGAAGCGCGGTTGGAGGATGGCGCAACGACCGTCATCGCTACGCAGATAAAAAAATCCGCCAATCCGGCGGCGTCGCCGTTTCAGATTTTGAACTGGCAGCGCAACGCCGCGGTCGACGGTTCATTGTTTACCGATGAAAAAGATGAGTTACTAGTGAGACAGTATGCCGAACCTGAATTCAACAATTGATCTGGACCTTAAAAAGTTGTTTCGCTGGTGGCTGCGCGAACTCGACTTTCTGGTGCCTGAAAAAATCAGGCAGCTGGTTAATGAGAAGCGAGGCTTCATCATCGTCCGTCCCGACGGCAATCGGTTAGCGCTGAGCTACCTGCTTAATGAACACGCCGAGCCTTTGGCAATACTGGAGCGCAACGCGTCGGGCATAGCCCGATATAAAACCTTGCGGGCCAACGATGAGCGGCTGGCTAAAGCCCATTTAATAGTCCGGCTCAGCGGGCAAGAAGCCATTCAAAAAGAACTCGCCTTGCCGGTTGCGGTCAAAGAAAACCTGTCCCAAGTGGTCGCCTATGAACTTGACCGCTATACGCCGTTTAAGCCGGAACAGGTTTATTTTGCGGTCAAGCGGCTGGAAGGCGAGCATGAACCCGGACAAATCAGGGTCATGCTGGTGTTGACGCCCAGAGAAACGCTTGATGCGCTGCATGAAGACATCAAGGCCATGGACATGTCGCCGCTGTTCGTCGATTACGAGGCGACGCCGAATGATCTTGAACATCGTTACGACGGCTACAATTTATTGCCGGAAAGCCTGAGGGACAAAACCGCAAATGCGCCGCGCCTGATTTATACGGCGCTGGTTTCGGCGATATTTTTACTGTCGGCGGCCGCGCTGGCGCTACCGGTCTGGTTTGAACATCAAACGGTCAATGCCTTGCAGGAAAAAATCGATGCCATCGAAAAGGATGCCAAGCAAGTTAAGGCCTTGCAGCTGGAGATCGATGCGATGATAGACGAAACCCGGCTCTTGATCGCGGAGAAAAATGCGGCTCCGCCGGTCATTGAGATGTTGAATACCTTAAGCGCGCTAATCAAGGATAATACTTGGCTGTCCTACGCACAGTACTCGGACGGCCATCTGCAAATACAGGGCGAATCGCCCGCCGCGTCGGCATTGCTCGGCGTGTTGGAAGACTCCGAATTGTTTGCCGACGCCCGGTTCGTTTCGCCGGTCACCCAGGATAAAGCCAGCGGCCAGGAGCGCTTCCAGATTACCGTTGACGTTACCCCGGCGGTTACGCAGCCATCGGCTACCGGGAGACGCAAATGATCGACATCGAAAGCAGGCAAATGCAGCGCTGGTCGGCCGTCGCCCTGTTGGTTGCGGCGATACTGCTGGTCGGCTTGGCCGTTATAGTGCCGGTGCTTAACAAAGGCTTGGAGCTGAGCGAGGCCAAAAATAATCTTGTTTTCAGGCTACAGCAATATGAGCGGATTCTGGCAAGAAAAGACGCGGTCATTGCAAACATGAGCGCCATAAAAGAACAGTATCAAAAACGCGGACTTTTGAACCGGCAAAGTACCGGCGCTTTAGCGTCCGCCGAGGTTCAGGAGCTTATTAAAAAAGTCATTACCGAGGCAGGCGGGCAATTGAGCAGCACCCAAGCGCTCCCGCTCAGCAGCAAAAATGAATTTAGCCGGATCACCGTCCGCGTAAGCATGACCGGAAACAGCGAAGTGCTGCGGGCGGTGCTGTACAAGATAGAAACCGCAACGCCGCTGATTATCATCAATCAGATCGATGTAAGGCCGCTGCGCGGCATAAGAAGCAGGACCACGCACCAGCTCGAACCGAGTAACGAATTGAATATTAATTTTCAGGCGGTCAGCTTTATGAGAAGGCAGCCGGAATGAACAGCAAGCTCATGAAACTGCTGGTATCGGTCTGCATCGGCCTGTGTCTGGTTATTACCGTGGAGTGGCTGTATTCGTATTATATGCGGCAGCGCTTGCTGTCCTCGATTGTCTCGGTAACGCCGCAAGACTATAAAGCGGACGAACTGCCCGAAATAGAACTGACCAAGCAGCCGGAAGACAGTTATGTTGACCTGGTTGCCAGGCCGTTATTTATTAAAGGCCGAAGACCGGTAACAGAGCAGAGTAAGGAAGCCGCGCAAGCCGCCTCTAAATCGGAGAGCTTCGATTGGGAGTTGAACGGAATTTACAGCACCCAAAAAACCGTATCGGCATTATTCAGCCGTCCTAAGTCGAAGGCAGGCAAAGATCACACTCGAAAAATAACCGAGGGCGATGAGATTGACGGCTGGAAACTGACTGAAATAAACAAGGACAACGTCGTGCTTAAACAAGGCAGTAACGAGAAGAATCTAATGCTTCGCAAGCCGAAATTAAAAATATTACCTACGACCGCTACGCCGACGCCCACTCCAGCCCCAGCGCCTTTTCCGGCCGCCATGCCTGCACCTGCACCTGCACCCAATAATACTGAAGATACACCGGAGGGAAACAGCAATGATTAATGTTAAAAAAGTAACAACAACGTTTTGTTTGGCCGTCTTGAGTTTGACGTTGTCAAGTTGCGAATCGCTCGGCCCCAAGCAGGCCCTCAAATTGCCGTTGCCGCCGGTAAAAAAGGAACAAGCCGATACCGTTATTGAGCCGCTGAAAGACAACGCGCCCGCTACTGAGGTAACGCAGGCAAAACCTGAGTTATTTCCCGGCACCAACCGCTTTGTACCGGATACCGCAACCCAGCATAGAACCACCAAAAGCCGCGGCGAGGGCGCCTACAGCCTCAATTTTGATGAAGCCGATTTGGGCGAGGTCGCCAAAGTGGTGTTAAGCGACATCCTTGGACAAAACTACGTACTCAGTCCCAAGGTGGCCGGCAAGGTCACCCTGCAAACGACCGATCCCTTAAGCAAAGAGGAGCTGATTCCCACCCTTGAAATGCTGCTGCGCATGAACAATGCCGTCCTGATTAAGGATGCCGGCATTTACCACATCGAACCCGCCGCCGAGGCCCTGTACAGCTCCAGTTTTGCCGGCCCCCATAGCGGCGGAAGGACCGGCTTTCAAGTCCGGGTTATCCCGATCAGAAATGTCGCCGTGCAAGACGTGGTCGAGGTGATCAAGCCGCTGGTGCAGGACAAGACCATTCTCAATGTCGACAGCACCCGTAATATCCTGATCGCTTCCGGCACCCCTGATGAACTGGGACGGGTAATGGACATGGTCAGCGTGTTCGATATCGATGTGTTGAAAGGCCGCTCTTTCGGCCTGTTTCCATTAGCCCATGTTGAGCCGGAAACGGTTATTAAAGAATTGGAGGAGATTTTTAGTAAACAGGGCAAGGAGGGAGAGAGCGACTTTTTCCGTTTTATTCCCGTCGAGCGCTTGAATGCGGTGATGGCGATTACCCATCAGGCCGGCTATTTAAGGGATATTGAAAACTGGATATTTCGCCTGGACCGGGCCAATACCGCGTCCGGCGGCGGCGTTAATGTCTATAGGGTTCAAAACGTCGACGCTGAAGAACTGGCGGCAACGTTAAATGAGATTTTTACCGGCGCGGCCAAGAAAGAAAAATCCGCCAAAGTCGCGCCCGGACAACAAGCCGCCGAATTAAGCAATAAAGCGCCTGAAAAACAAAACATCCCAAAAACATCCGAGCAATCCACCGACGCGGAAGTTGCCAATGTCGGCGAAGTACGCATTATTTCGGACGCGGCCAACAATTCGGTCATTGTTGTTGCCACGCCGCAGGATTACGAAGTGATACTTCCAGTGATCAAGCAGCTTGATGCCTTGCCGCTGCAAGTGCTGATCGATGCGACCATCGTCTCGGTTACCTTAAAGGATGAATTAAAATATGGCATATCCTGGTATTTATCCCAAGGCAACGATGCCGTCGGCAGCGCCGCCAATCCGCCCTCCCCGCCGACCTTTGCGAGCTCGTTAGGCACCGCGGCGGCAGCGGCTACCGCCGCCTCAACAGGCGGCTTGAGCGCTATCTACAGCTCGGGAACGGTGAAAGCTCTTTTAAACGCGCAAGCCACCGCCAATAATATCAATGTGATTTCTTCGCCTTCGTTGATGGTGTTGAATAATCAGCAAGCTAAAATAAACATAGGCGATCAAGTCCCCATACAAACCAGCACCTCATCGCTTCCGGTTGCCGGCGGCACTACGCCCAGCATAGCACTTGGCAGTTCAATTCAATACAAGGATACCGGGGTTACCCTGGACGTTACGCCCCGAGTTAATGAGAGCGGCATGGTCATTATGGAAATCAAGCAAATTGTCAGTACCCCGGTGGTAACCTCCACAGGCGTCACAACATCGCCCACCATTCAGAAAAAAGAGATCGAGAGTTCCGTCGCCGTACATGATGGGGAAACCATAGTGTTAGGCGGCTTAATTGATGAAACCGTCTCTAATGACAAAAACGGGATTCCTTTGTTACAGGATATTCCCTGGATAGGGCCGTTATTCGGCGGTACCGACAAAAAGAATAACAAAACAGAGCTGGTGGTGCTGATCACGCCGCGCGTAGTAAAGAGCAAGCAGGATTCCAGGCTGATTTCCGACGAATTCAAGCGCAAACTAACCGGAATTTATGAGTATAAAGCCGCTGTTCCGAGCGCTTCGGCAGTAGAATAGCCGTTGAATGCAAATCGCCCGCGGACAATAATCCAGGCAACTGCTCAGTACTTAGGAGTGCGCATAAAATAACTTCACAAGTTAGACCTGGCAGGTTTTTAAAACCTGCCAGGTCTGGGAATAGTGGCGATGCTATTTGCAAAAGTTATTTCATGTCCCAAGCGGGACGGGGGTTGCAACCCCCGTCCCGCCACAGGTCGAAATCCGGCTTTTTTCGTGCTTTTTGTGTCTTTCGTGGACTACGCCTTTTTATTAGGTACATGCGTATTTCCACGACTAAAGGAACGCGTTGGCTACCCGCCGCGTTATGCAGGTTACAGGCTTTTAAAGCGTAGCGACCTCATTACCCTTGCCGACTAACACGATATCCGCAGGGCGCATCGCAAAAATACCGACAGTGACTACGCCGGTAATGTTGTTGATGATTTGTTCCAGTTTGATCGGCTCAATAATATCCAGATTATGTACATCGAGAATCTCATTATGGTTATCGGTAATAAAATTTTCCCGCCATACCGGTTGGCCGCCTAATTTAACCAGCTCTCGAGCCACATAGCTTCTGGCCATCGGAACCACTTCAACCGGCAAAGGGAATTTGCCCAACACATCGACGCATTTGGTTTCGTCGGCAATACAGACGAATTGTTTGCTGGCCGCGGCGATAATCTTTTCGCGCGTCAACGCGCCGCCGCCGCCTTTAACCAGTTGTTTGTGCGGATTGACTTCGTCCGCTCCGTCCACATAAACGTCCAGCGTACCCACCGCATTTAAATCCAGCACCGGGATGCCGATTTTTTTCAAGCGTTCGGTACTGGCGATCGAACTGGAAACAGCGCCCTCAATATCCGCCCTGAAATCGACCAAATAATCAATAAAGTGATTAACGGTGGAACCTGTACCTACGCCGATAATGGCGACATCTTTAATATAGTGTAAAGCGGCTTGAGCCACTTTTTGCTTTAGTTCATCTTGAGTCATGCGCTTATCCTGATTTTAGTTATTGGTATGTGAAGGGTGTGTGATAATACAGCAGATAGCGTTGTCCGGAAAAGTTTTGTTCACGCGCCGCGGTTCCATCTGCTGTGGGCCGCGCCTTGAAGGCTTAGGATATTTCCAGAAAAGAACATACCCGAGTTAAGTAGGTGTTGATAAGTTTCTTAACATGAGTGGCATGTGTGGGAGCGGCTTTAGCCGCGACAATCGCGGCTAAAGCCGCTTCCACACATGCCTAAAGCGAGACGGGGTTTGCAACCCCGTCTCTAACGTTTTGACTTAAGAATGCGTACGAAATAACTTGGTCAAGTTGCTAATAGCCGGAGTGCAGGCTTTGCCTGCTTTGCAAGCAGAGCTTGCACTCCAATATACCCGAAAACTTTAGCTCGATTACTTACGTATTTTTCTCACCACGAAGACACGAAGAAAAAACATAAGCTTCGTGTCCTTCGTGTCTTCGTGGTGAATACCCATCATAAATTCAGCATCTAAGTAGAGACGGCAAAATCAAACGCCCATGTTCATCCTGCACAGCTCCAACAAAACCGAAAACCTGGTCTTTCACCTGACCGCCGTGATCGAAAACGCGCCGCTGGCATCGCCTTTTGCCAAGGAAGTCTTCTTGATCCAAAGCCAAGGCATGGAGCGCTGGTTATCGCAGCAATTAGCCAGTCAATTCAAGGTCTGGGGAAATTACGAGTTTTTATTTCCCGGCAAGTTTTTCAGCTCCCTGGCGCAGAGCATCGACAGCCGCTTAAGCGATGCGGCTTTCGAGCGCAATTTGATGCTGTGGCGGATTGAAGCGTTGCTGCGCAGGCTCGACGGCGAGGCGTTTTTGCCGTTAACGCAATACCTGTCCGGCGAAAATATCGCCCTAAAACGTTATCAGCTGGCCCAGCAACTGGCGCAGATTTTCGACCAATACCAGATGATGCGGCCGGATATGCTGGCCGCCTGGCAAAAAGGCCAGTTGTTGTATCAAACGGCAACCGAACGCTGGCAACAAGCATTGTGGCTGCAAATAACCGAACAGACCGGCAACAAGCACCGCGGCTCGTTATGGCTGGAGGTAATCGCCAAACTGAATGGCGCAGAGGAAGGCGCATTCAGCGCGCAATTGCCGGAGCGGATTTCGGTGTTCGGGCTGAACACCATGCCGCCGTTATTTTTAAGTTACTTGCAAGGCCTGTCCAAACATTGCCAGTTGCATCTTTTCCTGCTCAATCCGGCGCAAGACTTTTGGGCCGACTTGGCAAGCAAACGGCAGAGAGCGAGCGACGAAAACCTTAGCGGCCATCCGCTGCTGTCGAGCTTAGGCCAACAGGGCCGCGAATTTCAGGAGATGTTGCTGGAGCAGGCGCAATTCGATTTGGAACCGGAAAGTTTTGAGCTGAGCGAGGCGCGCACCAATCTGCAACGGCTGCAAAACGGCATCTTGAATAACCGGCAAGACGAACAGCCGCTGCAAGCGGATAACTCCATCAGCATTCATGCCTGCCATTCGCGGATGCGCGAGGTGGAAGTACTGAAAAACCAGCTGTTGCAAGCGCTGGAAAACGACCCGGCGCTGGAGCTGCGCGACATTGTGGTCATGGCCCCGGATATTCAGGTGTACGAACCGTTTATTTCCGCGGTGTTCGACGACATCCAACACGCCATCGCCGACCGCAGCCTGCGCCTGAGCAACAACGCGCTGGACGCCTTCATCCGCTTTTTGGACTTAAGCCAAAGCCGTTTCGGCTGGCAGACGGTGCTGGATTTACTGGAGCAGCCGGTGGTCTATCCGGGTTTCGGCTTGTCCGAAGTCGACCTGGAATTGATCAAACACTGGGTGCGGGACACCCATGTGCGCTGGGGCAAGTCGGCGCAGCACAAGCAGGAACTCGGCCTGCCCGAACTCAGCGAAAATACCTGGCAGGCGGCGCTGGACCGCTTGCTGATGGGCTATGCGGTCGGCAGCGATCAGGATTTTGTTAGCGGCGTGTTGCCTTACAAGGATATTGAAGGTTCGTCGGCGCAGGCCTTGGGCGGTTTGTGCGATTTTATGCAGCTGTTGTTTAAAGCCGGCAAGGAACTGAAACAGGGGAAACCGCTAAAAAACTGGAGCACGCAGCTTTACTATTACGCCGACCAGTTATTGCCGGCGGCGGAACCGGTCGAGCGCCAACAGCTTAACGAACTGCTGGCGGAATTGTCCGCCGAATTGGCCGCCGTGCATAATGACGATGTCGAGCTGCAAGTCATTATCAGCTGGCTGGAAGGCATGGTTGCCGAGCGTAAATCAGCCAACGGTTTTTTGCGCGGCCAGCTGACTTTTTGTTCGATGCTGCCGATGCGCTCTATTCCGTTCCAAGTGATTGCGCTGCTGGGCATGAATGACGGCGAGTTCCCCAAAATCGACCGTAACCCGACCTTCGACTTGCTGGCCCACAACTTCCGCAAAGGCGACCGCTCGCGCCGCAGCGACGACCGCTATCAGTTCCTGGAAATCCTGCTGTCGGCCAGACAGCAGCTGATTATGACCTACATCGGCCAGTCGATCAGCCACAACGATGCCATTCCGCCGTCGGTGGTGATCAGCGAATTGCTGGAGATTTTGCAATGTCAGGGCGACCGGCCGGTCGCCCCTACGATTACCCGCCATCCGTTGCAACCGTTCAGTCGGCGTTATTTCGATGGAACTTCGGATTTGTTCAGTTTTTCCGAAACCGATTGCGAAACCGCCAAGGCATTGTCCGGTAGGGGCGACCGGCCGGTCGCCCAAGTTGACCTATGGTGGCATGGTGCCCTCCCCTCAGACACCGAGGATACCGATATAATCGAGCTAAGCGAATTGTTCAGTTTTTTCCGCCATCCGCAACGTTATTTCATGCAGCGGCAAATGGATTTGCGCTTTAGCGGTATGCAAGCCGATGCCGAAGAGCGCGAGCCGTTTAGCGTTGCCAAGCTGGAGAGTTACGCGATTTATCACGAATGGATAGACGAGGCGTTAAACGGTAAGCCGCTGTCTGTTAAAAAACTCCAGGCTCAAGGCCGGTGGTTGGCCGGAGTGCCGGGCGAGCTGGAGTTCGAACGGCAACAGCCAGTGATTAATGACTTTGTCGAACTCATAAAAGCCAAAAACCTGGGCGAGCCCTTGGACGATTTGCCGATAGACATCAGCGTCGGCGGCTACCGTTTGGTCGGCAAACTCGGCAACCTTTACGAGCGCGGCAGCCTGTTTTATCGCTACGCCGATCTTAAGGGCAAGGATTTTGTCTGCGCGTTGCTGCATCACCTCATTATTAACCAAGTTCAGCCGCAGCCGTCGTTTTTGCTCAGCACCGATGAAGACTTATGCCTGTTGCCTGAACATTGCCGGCCTGAGCAACTGAGCGCATGGATAGAAATATACCGGCTCGGCCGACAACAGCCCGAGGCGTTTTTTGTGGAAGCCGCTTTGGCGTACATCAAACAGGCCCACAAGCTGACAGCCGGCAGCCGAGCCTCAAAGTCGGCGCTGGATGCCGCAATTGAGCAATTGTCCAGAGCCGTAGAGCAACCCTACGAACCGGAACTCAGGCGACTTTACGGTAATGTGGCGGATTTGGAGGTAGTACTGGTCGAGTCGTTTGAGCTGCAATGCCAAAACTTGTTGCAGCCGGTTTGGGATGCGACGCATTAATATAACTCAACCCTCATCAAAATTCTGAGAGCGGGACGGGGTTTGTAACCCCGTCCCTAACGTTTCTGCGATGTTTGGGTTATGTGGACACACCTAAAACGTTTCGAACGGGGCAACATGCCCCGTCCGGCTCGAGTTTGGATGCACTTTACCGCATTGCGTAACAGCAGAGGCCGGACACTCCGGCTTTTTTGTGCGTGATGACCTTTGCCTATACAATGCATTCTAAATCAATGCCGGTGAAACGATGAATACATTAACTTTCGATACGCATGAGTTTGTTAAAAAGCTTAAAGATGTAGGTTTTAGCGAAGAACAGGCGGAGGTAATAACCAACTTACAAAAAACAACATCCAGCAATACCTTGGAGCAGGCGCGTCATGATTATGATTTAGATAATTTAGCCACCAAGCGCGATTTAAGGGAACTGGAGTTAAAAATTGAGCTGGTACGTTCCGAGCTAAAGCGTGACATTGCCGAAACTAAAGCGGAGTTAATCCGTTGGGTGGTGGGCGTTGGTGTGCTGCAAACAGTATTGATAACTGCGCTGGTACTTAAATTGGCGGGTACGCATTAAAGTCTTATTCAAGCGGGACGGGGTTTGCAACCCCGTCCCTAACGTTTCTGCGATATTTGGGCTATGTGGACACACCTAAAACGTTTCGAACGAGACAGCAGCCTCGTCCGCTTAAAGCGGCACCTAGTTGGTGCCCAGCCTATAAGCAACCGCCGCGACATTTTTTGCAGCTATTAAACATTTTTAGAGGAACCCATGGCATTCAGTAATTCGGTAACGGCAAAAATGGTGGATTTCATCCGGGAAATCGGTATTGAAGTTGTTGAACAGCCCATTAACGAAGAGACATTCATTCCCGGCGTTTATATTGAAAAGGGAACGTTGCTGGTTGATGAACAGAAATTGCTCTATCCCGGCGATTTGCTCCACGAAGCGGCGCATATCGCGTTGGTTCCAAGCCACCTAAGATGTTATGCAACCGGTAATGTCGGAAAGATCGATGAAATCGGCTATTCCTACGAAATCGAAGCGATTGCCTGGTCTTGGGCCGCAGTTGTCGCCCTTGGCATCGATCCTGAAATACTCTTCCACAATAAAGGCTATAAAGGCGGAGCTCAAGGGCTGCTGTTTAATTTTCAGATGGGCGTCTATATCGGCATTAAAGGCATTGAGGATGCGGAAATGGCTTATACCAACAATAAGGCCGCGGAATTAGGCGTCGAACCTTTTCCGGTCATGCAAAAATGGCTGCGCGATTGATTACGCGCATTGCACGTCAAAATTCGGTTTTCTGTATTTTTTCACCTGTTCAGATCCAAAATAGCATCCACAACCAGTCCTGTTCCTATCGCCATTAACACAATGTCGGATCCTACCCGTGCGTACCGGTAGCCGGGCAGCGGCGGCCCCAGCTGCATTATGATCGCCGGCGGCAGGTCGTAGTAAATCACGTTACGAGGCAGCGGCCGACCTATTTGCCACTGTCTTGCCAGTCCGGGCGGCATGCAGCCGTTGTGTTTTTTGGCAAGGCCCGGCGGACAGCGGCCGGTATGAAACTGCTCGACATAGTAATCATGAATGACGGTTCGATGCCGGTCGTCGAAATAGCGACGTTCTCTAAAGTCGTTCCTGTCCGCTTGATAAAACGACCGATCATCACGATCCCGTCCGTGGCTTTGATTTCCCCGCCACTCATGTTTATCGCCGTGCTCATGACCGCCCCCGGAATGCCTGTCGGCAACTGCCGGGCCGACCGTCAGCATTCCGGCGATGACAAGGGCCAGCGTGTAACTTGTTTTGATGGTTAATTGCCGCATGATTTTACTCCCAAATAGAAAGTCAATATCCGCTCACTGCCTTGTTTGCATGTAACGCACAACAGATCTTTGAGGCTTGCCAATTAACCATGATGCTGTCGATGCCGCTTTTATTCAATACGTAAAGACTCGCATAAAAGCTATCTCAGGCTTTAGCCCGTCCATTCAGCACCACTAAAGACTCATGTTTTTTGATCTTTTCTTTGCCGTATAAGTCGATGACTTCAACAGTAATATTGTCATCCGTCGCCGTAGACAGAAAATCCTCGACCGTTTCCAGAATGTCATGATCGATAAATTTGGCTTTGCTCGCATCGATAGTAACCGTGCTGTTTGCCTCAATACGCAGGATGAATTTTCTCAGCAGCGCCTTATTCAGGAAAGAAACATCTTTGTTGAATGACAACAGGTAATGCGATCCGTCCTGGATCAAGGTAATCGCCGCCGAATAATTGGCTTTAATCACAAAAAACAACCCGAAACCCAAGCCGATTGCCATGCCCTTTAATAAATCGGTTACCAGAATGGCAAGCACGGTAATCGCAAAAGGCAGAAACTGGCTCATGCCTTTTTGGTAAAACTTTTTGAATAAGGCGGGGTTTGCCAGCTTGTAACCGGTATGCAGTAAAATGGCCGACAAACAAGCCAGTGGAATATAGTTCAGGTAATACGCCAAATACATAACGCTCAGTAATAAAAACAGGCCGTGAGTGAAGCAGGCAATACGGGTTTGGCCGCCTGCGTTAATATTGGCCGCACTGCGCACGATGACCGCAGTGATAGGCAGTCCGCCGAGCAGGCCGCTGATGATATTGCCGACCCCTTGCGCTTTAAGCTCCCGGTTGGTTGGCGCGATACGTTTTAAAGGATCCAGTTTATCGGTCGCCTCAAGGCTTAACAGGGTTTCCAGGCTGGCAATAATCGCAATTGTTACAGCGACCACATAAACCTGAGGATTGGCAAGATAGCTAAAGTCCGGGAACATGAAGTTGTTGAAAAAATCAGCGGCTTTTTCCGAGACCGGCAAGCTGACCAGGTGTTTCGCGCCGACCGCCCAAGCCGGTGCGACTTGCGCGGCGATCTGGTTATAGCCGACGCCCCACAACACCGCGATTAACGGCCCTGGAATCAGCTTTAACAGTTTTTGTTTTTTAAACCACGCCGTTCCCCACAGAACCAGTAGCAACAATGCCACCCCGCTGATAATAATCGAACCCGGAGAAATGCCGCCAAATGCGTCAATCAATTCCACAAAGCTTGAATGGGCCGTTTCCTTCATATAACTTTCATCCCCCTCATAACTGGTGTCGTACCCGGTGGCATGAGGAATCTGCTTGATAATCAAAATTAAACCGATGGCCGCCAACATGCCTTCAATCACTGCCGATGGAAAAAAAGCGCCGATAATTCCCGCTCTCAGATAGCCCAAGGCCAGTTGTATCACGCCCGCTAAAACACAAGCAACCAGCAAGCCTTGAAAACTGCCGAGGCTTTCAACCGCATTGAAAACGATAACGGTAAGACCCGCAGCGGGGCCTGAAACGCAAAGCTGCGAGCCGCTCAGCCAGGAGACGATCAGCCCCCCGACTAAACCTGCAATCAGCCCGGCAAACAACGGTGCGCCCGACGCCAAGGCAATGCCCAGGCATAATGGCAGAGCAACCAGAAACACCACGATTCCGGCGGGAATATCATCTTTGATATGGCGGAAATAATATTGAGCGTGCTTATGTATCATACTAATAATCCTTTAGTTCTAAGAAGAGCAGACATGATGCCCATAGTGTTATGCCTGAACGCCGCTTAAAAGCGAGTCTTTGACCGACAACCGTTGTATAGGTTCATCGTAGCCCCTTAACCTTTCAATAACCTTTCAACAGCCCAGCGCACGCCATCCTTACCCCTTAAACGAAAAAAATACGGGTTACTTTTCAGGTATCGCGAATTCAATCCTCGCTACGACCATCAAAAAAAGTGTTGCAAAGTCATTGGCGGAATCATCTTGCATGGGGCACGCTGTTTATTAGGCGCTCTTGATTAGCAAGATACTTCAGCCAGCCGTAGAGACGCGATAAGTGCCTGAATATAAGTTTCCAGCTCTTGTTTAAGGCCGGAGTGCAGGCTTTGCCTGCTTTGCAAGCAGAGCTTACACTCCAAAACACCCGAAAACTTTAGCTCGATTACTTATATCGAATATTTCGTCCCTGACTGAAGCAGCTTGTTAACCAGTAAATATAATTGAAGTATCGTCATAAAAACTGACTTCACCTGTTGCAAGATCATGATTGCCGCCAATAATCCCAACTTCCCCGGTTTCAATCATTGCCTTTAGGATAGGGCTGCGTTCCATAATGGCATGCACCGTTCTTTTCGTGTTAATGGCGCACACTTTTTCCACAAATTCAGCGTTGGCTGAATTACGCTGTTCCGTCTCGGTTTTTTCTTCATAAACGGCAGGTTGTATTTTGCTTAACAGCGCTGTCAGGTTGCCCATTTCTACATGGTCGCAAGCGCCTTTTACGGCGCCGCATTTGGTATGGCCTAACACCACGATGATTTTAGAGCCGGCTATTTTGCAACCAAACTCCATACTGCCTAAGATGTCTTCATTAATGATATTGCCCGCAATACGAATACTGAATACATCGCCTAAACCCTGGTCAAAAATTAATTCAACTGATGTACGGGAATCAATGCAACTTAAAATCACCGCAAAGGGATGCTGTCCGTCGGAGGTTTCATTCGCCTGTTGCAACAGGTTGCGGTTTACTTTAAGGTTATTTATAAAGCGTTTATTGCCTTCTTTTAATAAATCCAAGGCCATTGCCGGCGTAATGGCGGATTGTAATTCTTTAGTTAACGTTTTCATCTGTTTCGAATTTCGAGTGTCATAGCAAAAATAGCTGACGCTTATCCTAGCCCCCCAACCTTTCAACAACCTTTCGCAACATCCTAAGCGCATGAACATTTTATTAATAGAAGACGACGCCGTTCTGGCTGACGGTTTGACGCACACCCTGAGCGCCAGCGGCTATTCGGTGACCTCCGCCACGACCGGCGCTTACGCAAGCCAATTGCTCCAGGCGCAAGGTTTCGATTTGATCGTACTGGATTTGGGCTTGCCGGATATGGACGGCCTGGAACTGTTGCGCAAGCTGCGCAGCCGGAAAATCCCACTGCCGATTTTAATTTTGACGGCGCGCGACGGCGTCAACGACAGGATCAACGGCATTGAACAAGGCGCGGACGACTATATGACCAAGCCCTTTGAACTCAGAGAATTGGAAGCCAGAGTTCATGCGCTAATCAGGCGCTGTTACGGCGGCTTTAATAACGATATTGTGATCGGCCGCCTGGCGCTGGATACCCAAAATCATCAAGTCTTGGTCGACGGGCAGGCGATTAGCTTGACGGCGCGAGAGTACGGGGTACTGGAAATACTGCTGATCCAGGCCGGAAAAGTAGTCAGCAAAGACCGTATTGCGCAACGCCTGGCCGTGGATGGCGACGCGCTGACCGACAATGCCGTTGAAATCTACGTGCATCGCTTGCGTAAACGCATCGAGCCGTATGGCGCGGTGATCAGAACAGTGCGCGGACTCGGCTATTTACTGGAGCGGTCTAGTGATCAATAAAAATCGCAGCCTTAAAACCGAGATTCTTCTACGGCTGTCGATACCGTTGATTTTTTTTATCAGCGTCGAATCGGCGCTGTCTTATTTTGTCACCTTGCATCATGTCGACGTGGCTTACGATCGCTGGCTGCTCGATTCCGCGCGCTCGTTAACCCAGGAAATCAAGGTGCGCGACGGCAAAGTGATAGCCGAATTGCCTCCGGCCGCACTTGAGATTTTTAAATGGGACGAGTCGGATAAAACCTATTTCAAAATCATCTCCGAACAAAAAGGCATGATAGCGGGCGATAAATTCGTTCCCGAGCCGTTCGACGCGGAAACCGATTGGACCCGGCCGGTTTATTTCGACGACGAAATGTATGGCGAACCGGTCAGGGTGGTGTCTATGCTAATTGCGCCCGAGCACGCATCGGAAAAGATTTTTGTCCACGTTGCCGAGACCTTGAATAAACGGCGCAGCATGATGGTGGATATTTTGCTGGCCGACCTTGTACCGCAGATGGCGCTGGTTTTTCTGGCCGGTATTTATCTGGTAGCGGGGGTAAAACGCGGCTTGCAGCCCTTGCACGTATTAGCCAAAGAAATTGCCCAGCGCTCGTCTCGCGATTTGCGGCCCATTTCCGAGCAGCATGTTTTTTTGGAAGTGCGCGCGCTGACCGATACCATCAATGATTTACTGGAGCGTCTGGGATCGGCTATCGCTACCCAGCAACGCTTTATCGCCAATGCTGCGCATCAATTACGCACTCCGCTGGCGGGCTTGAAGTTACAGGTCGAACGCGCGCAGCGCGAACCGGATTTACCGGCCATGAAACCCGCCCTGATGCACATTCAAGGCTGCGCGGATCGGATGTCGCATCTAACCACGCAATTATTAATTTTAGCCCGGTCGGAACCCATTGACGGCGATTATGAATTGCGACCGGTCGATTTATGCAAACTGGCTAAGGAAACCTGCATGGACTGGGTGCCTAAAGCCTTGCAGCGGCATATGGAGCTTAGTTTTGAAGGCTCGAAGCGGGCGCTGTATGTACGCGGCGACGAGGTGCTGTTACGGGAGTTGCTGGCTAACTTGCTCGATAACGCCATTTGTTACGGTTATGAGCAGGGCAATATAATAGTTAAAGTCGAATCTTATCCATCGCCCTGCCTGATCGTCGAAGATGACGGTCCCGGAATACCCGAGCTTGAAATGGGCAAGGTTTTCGAGCGCTTTTATCGCATTCCGGGCAGCCCCGGCGACGGTTGCGGATTGGGCCTGGCCATCGTCAAGGAAATTGCCGACTTGCATAAGGCGCGGCTTGAATTACGCCGCATCAGTGCGGCAGGCGGCACCCGAATCGAGCTGGTTTTTAAGGAATCGTGAATAACCTTCAATACTGCTAAACTCAGCCACCAACAAAACGTTAGGGACGGGGTTACAAACCCCGGCCCGCTTGAGAACATAAACTCATCGTCCCCTCGCTCTGCGCCACTGCCATTAAGTTAAGCCTTGTAGGAGCGGGCCGTGCCCGCGATGATGGCGCTATAACGCTGCAATCGCTGTGCAAATATCGCGGGCGCGGCCCGCGTCTAGGCCGGACGGGGTTACAAATCTCGTCCCGCTGGAGAGTTTATTCTTCAGATAGCTTGGACACACCGAAAAACAATAATCCAATGATTAGAGCACCTATAATAATAATAGCTAATACACCTGCGTTCATTACAATCCTCCTATCTGTTTAGTTTTGTCGGATATTTTTATGAATAACTTTAAAATAACGATAATGACCAAAATAGAAAAAACAATGCCGGTCCAAAAAAGCGTATCAACGTTATCTACGTCTAGTCGTTTTACAAGACCCGTTATAGTAACGACCAGTATGCCAAAAGATATACTCATGGCAACGCGCAAAGTGTTTAATATTTCTTTAATTTCATCAAGTTTACTCATGAGCCGTTTTATCTTTGTCAGAGCATTAACAACAAAAAATATCAACTTAACATAAATCGGGAACAACCTTCAATATTGCTAAGCTCAGCCACCCGCAAAACATTAGGGACGGGGTTGCAAACCCCGTCCCGCTTGAGCTTCATTGTAACGACTCCTCCGTGCGGCACAATTTTGTAGCCACATAAACCAGCTTTTAAAGGCTTATTTAACGCATAGCGTGCAAGTGACAGCAAGGTTAACGCCGAACCTATAGCGTTTTTTGTTGCTAAAAAGATAATCGCTAACATATTGGTTTTTTTTGGAATATGCCAACAAGCCCTGCCAACAAATTTAAACTTTTGCCGCTTTACAACTTATTTGCCGATTTGTTGCGCTGTAATCAAATTGTAATAAAACCGTCATTAAGCTGTCATTTAATTTCCATATCCTTGCCCAAACTTTTTGATAACAACCAAGAGCACAATATGAAAATTTCTAAACTTACATTGGCAATTGCTACCGTTTTAGGTGCAGGCGCAACATCCGGCGCTTTTGCCATGGATCTTTATGTTGATACCAAAACCAAACAGATTTATGCAGAACCCGGTCGTGGCCGTGAGCTGATGGGTTCTTTCGAGAAAGTTCAGAGCGCTACTGCAAAACCGGTCGAAAAATTAGACACCGCGGAAATTAAAGCCATTCGTGAAGACTTGGCATTAAAAGAAAACGCAATCAAGGCATTACAGGAACACAAAGACGAATCAACTGGACCGAAATCAGTCGGCGTCAAGCTGAATGAAAAAGGCATACAGTTTGAAACAGCGGATAAAAACTTCAATTTCAGATTGGGCGGCCGTATTCATGCCGACGCCTCATACAGCAACGATGATAGCCTTGTAGCCAAAGGCACAAAAACCCATGTTGAAGCCAATGACGGTACAGAAATCCGTCGCGGACGCATGGAGTTTTTAGGCACTTTCTATAAAGACTGGGAATTTAAAAGCCAGGTTGATTTCGCCGATAATGTTGTCGGAGTCAAGGACATGTATGTGCAATATAACGGCCTGAAGGTTGCATCTCTTCCTTTAGCGATTACTTTCGGTGCGCAAAAGCAGGCATTCAGCCGCGAGTTACAGGAAAGTTCGAATGATATGATGTTTATGGAACGCTCGTTAATGAATACCCTAAACGAATCGACCGTAGACCGTGCCATCGGTCTTAATATTGCCACCCTAAACAAAGACTGGACAGGGCAAGTCGGTATTTATGGGGATACCGTCAATCCTAATGCAGAAAAAGACAAGGCGGATGAAGGCTGGGCGATTAACTCCCGTTGGACTTATGCGCCGATTAACGAAAAAACCAAGCTGATTCACTTAGGCGTTGCCGGTAATTACCGAGGACCGGATGCTAAGGACCAAGTCAATGATAAAGCATTGAGTTATTCCTATGAAACCTCCCATATGTCGAATCTGAAACTGCTTGATACGCATGCTATCACCGGCATTAACAACATCAAAATGATGGGGTTGGAAGCTAATGGTCTGTACGGGCCATTCACCATAGGCGGCGAATATACCCATACCTGGCTGGATCGCGAAAAGGGCGGCAGCAACTTGGCTTTTGATGGCTGGTATGGTGAGGCATCATGGACAATCACCGGCGAATCGCGCAAATACAAAACAGGCAAATTCTATAAAGTTGATCCCGACAAAAACTTCAGTTTTAAAAATGGCGGATTGGGCGCTTGGGAACTGGCGGCGCGTTATGCCTCGGCAGATTTAGAGGATGGTAATATTGCCGGCGGACAGATGAGCAACCTTACGGTAGCGCTTAACTGGTATGTAAACAAAAACATCCGTTTCATGGCGGACTATAACAAAGTATTGGAAATTAAAAATCCGCAAGTGACTACCGTCAGCGGCGGAAAGCCTGATAACCTGGATACGTTCATGTTACGCGGACAATTGGCGTTCTAAAGCTTGGCTATAGTTTTTCATTAGCATTCAAAGCCGCGCTGGGTTTCCTGCGCGGCTTTTTTATGGGCAAGAAACTAGGCCGGACGGGGTTTGCAACCCCGTCTGAAACGTTTAAGTACGCCAGCAACCTAAAAACGTAAGTAACGGGGTTACAAACCCCGTCACGCTTAGAAACGAATGCCCCGAAGAAAATCGAAAACCCTGCTTTCCTACGCGGGACGGGGTTTGCAACCACGTCTGAAACGTTTAAATACGCCGGCAACCTATAAAACGTAAGTAACGGGGTTGCAAACCCCGTCACGCTTGGACACGAAAGCGAATTTAAACTAATAAAGTGGATCAGTTATACTACAGACATCTTAAAATTTGCTGGGGATTTTTATGGCCACGATTACATTTGATACGCACAGATTTGTTCGCAAATTGGAAGAGGCAGGTTTTAACCAAAAGCAAGCTGAGGGTTTGACTGAGGCAATGCGTGCGGCAATTGAAGAGTCGGAACTGGTCACTAAAAAGGACTTACAGATAGAGCTTGCGCCTATCAAGGCCGATCTTAATCTGCTCAAATGGATGATGGGCGCTCTTATTGCCATTGCTATCGCCAATTTCTCTAAGCAATTTTTATGAACGACCCTGTACGGCGGATTTATTGGCAGCAGCCCCCGTATGTTTATGGCCGTATAATTTAATACCACGCGGGACGGGGTTTGCATCCCCGTCTGAAACGTTTAAGTACGCCAGCAACCTAAAAACGTAAGTAACGGGGTTACAAACCCCGTCACGCTTAGAAACGAATGCCCCGAAGAAAATCGAAAACCCTGCTTTCCTACGCGGGACGGGGTTTGCAACCCCGTCTGAAACGTTTAAATACGCCAGCAACCTCAAAACATGAGTAACGGGGTTGCAAACCCCGTCACGCTTAGTTGCATACGTTTGATGCTGTCGTTATCTTTATGTCATGCGAGAAACCCTGCGGAAGAGGAAGCTACCGGCTTCTGATACAATCGCTCCCGACCCAATTAAAAGGAAGCATCATGCCGTCCCGACGCGTACCCGCCGATCTTAATGCAGGAACTTACTATCTCACTCTAACCGTTCAACGTTGGTATTATCTGTTTGACCGTTATAACCGCTGGCAGATTATGTCCGATTCGATCCGTTACTGCCAAGACAACAAAGGGCTGGAATTGAACGGTTATGTTTTTATGTTGAACCATATTCATCTCATAGTGAGTTCGCCGGATATGGCGGGATTTTTACGGGACTTCAAGCGATTCACTACCGCTAAATTCAAGACCAATCTCGAAACCACAGAGCCGAGTGTTTTGAAGCTGTTTGTTGACGCACAGGGAAATTATCGGTTTTGGATGGAAACGAATGCCCCGAAGAAGATCGAAAACCCTGCTTTCTATCTTCAAAAACTTAACTATATCCACGAAAACCCGGTACGAAAAGGTTATGTTTGCCGCCCTGAACATTGGCTTTGGTCATCGGCCAACCCGGCTTCGCCGCTCCTTACCAAATTGCTTGCAACATGATGCGCCACGCTGGACAGCTACCCCCGTCCGAACCGTAAGGCGTTGGTTAAGTGTAGCCTGCCACGCTGGACGGGGTTTGCAACCACGTCTGAAACGTTTAAATACGCCAGCAACCTAAAAACGTGAGAAACGTTAGGGACGGGGTTACAAACCCCGTCCCGCTTGAGAAAACTTTTGCCCAACTACTTATCAATCCAAAAATATCAACCCCAAGTTTTTATCATCAAAGAGGTTAGCTTTGAAAATTGGTCGCATCATTAAATTTATACCGGTTTTATGTCTGACAGGTTGCGCATTGACGCCCGTTTCATCCGCCACCGGTCATTGGAGTATAGAGCCGGTCAGCCTGTATGATTCGGGTTATAACAAAGGCACGGAAATCGTCAGCGTACAGCAATCCACGTTACGGGCGGCGCTCAGCAATTTCGCAACGGGCGAGGTTGATGTGCTGGATGTCAGCGAGCCTTCGCACATGCACAGGAAAGCGCGTTTCAATCTTAACCTAAGCAAGGGCGAAGAACTGACTTCGGTCGCTTTTCATCCTGTATTGGATCTGTTTGCGGCGGTTATCGATGTCGGTAACCGCCCCGGTAGGCTGGAGATTCGTTCGGCAACAACGGGGGCGTTGATGGACCGCATCGTGGTTGGCTTTGGGCCTGATTCGGTGGTTTTTTCCGAAGACGGCAAGCTTGCGATGATCGCCAATGAAGGCGAGGATTTTTTGTTTGAACCGTCCAGCAAACAATTTTTCTCGCCGGAAGGCAGTATTTCCATGGTTCGCTTGAATCAGTCCGGACATATTGCAAGTCACAACAACCTGGAGCTGGCTAACGCGATTAACTATGAAGGCTTTGTGATCAGCAAAGGCGGCCGGTTTATGGAAAGGGAAATCGACTGGAACGGCGACGGCATTATCAGCAAAACCATGGATTTCGACGGCAACGGCAAGATTGAAAAGAAAAAGGTTCTGCTGGGGTATTTTGAAGGTCAGGATGTAAGCGGCACGGAAACCAAAGGCGAGCAGAAAATACTGATCCCGATAAAAACGCATTCCCCCGCCTTGTTGGAGCCGGAATATATTGCCATTTCGCCGGATGCAAAGAAAGCCTACGTGACCTTGCAGGAAGACGATGCGGTTGCGGTCGTCGATTTAATCAATGAACAGGTCATCAGCTATTACGGCCTGGGTGCGACCCAGCATAAAACCGATGCCCGCTACGACGGTTGGGTGAAGTTCGATCAATCGATGACCGGGCTACGCGAACCCGACGGGATTACTACGGTAGCCAACGGCCGTTATTTCGTCACCGCCGATGAAGGCGACACCGACTCGGATAGTTCAGCGCCGGCAGAGGGACAGCCGACCAGCGGCGGGCGTTCGGTCAGTGTGTTCGATGCGGCGACAGGCACCTTGCTGGGCGATACCGGCAGCCAGATTGATGAAGTTGCCTTCGCCAATAAAGTCTACCCGGAACGGCGCAGCAGCAAGAAAGGCTCGGAACCGGAAATGCTGGTTTCCCTGGAGCTGGACGGCATAGCGCATGTTGCGGTCGGCATGGAAAGAGCGGGCTCGGTTGAGTTGATTTCCCTGGCCGACCCTTTTCATCCTAACGTTGTCGCCCTGGGCAAGATCGGCGGCGACGAAGACAAGTCGCCCGAAGGAATCGCCCATTTTGTCGTGGACGGCGAGCATTATCTGCTGACCGCCAATGAAATGAGCGGAACCGTTGAGTGTTTTAAAATCGTTCGGCAAGAGACGGATAGGATGTGATTAAAAGCTGCGGAATTGCGTTTCAATATCGCGGGCATGGTGCTTAACTTAATGGCATTGCTGCCGGAGAGGGTCGGGGTGAGGGGAAGTTAACATCCTCTCAATGCTTGGGCTGAACCTCTTAACCTGTTACTTTATGTTTTCGACCCCATCAAAACAATCAATCGAATGGATTTATATTGAACCTGAATTTTTCCGTTCGACCCGATAATTTCAGTTCCCTGATGCTGTTTGGCTTGACCCTTAGCCATTATGCGTTGATGTATTGGGCGAATATTTTTCTGGCCAGACATCTGACTATCGATGCCTTCGATGATTACAGCGTGGCGGTTTCCATCGTCACTTTGCTATCGACGCTGGCAACATTGGGCTTGGAAAAATACGCCCTGCGCCTGATCTCCCTGTATATCGAGCGCGAACATTGGTCGCGTCTGCGCGGCTTCTGGGTGTTTTCGTTGCGCGCTATTTTTCTTTTCAGCATAGTGCTGCTGGGTCTGCTCGAATTGGGCTTGGAAAGCATTTTGGCATTGCAGGGTTCCGATTTTCACATTGCGATTGTGATTTATGCAGGCTTTCTGCCGGTGATCGCGCTTTGCCTGTTTTTGACAGAAATCATTACCGTTTACGGCAAGCAGATACAGGCATTGGTTTTGTATCGTTTTTTTCTGCCGACAGTGTTTTTACTGCTGATTAGCGGTGTGCGCTATTTTCAACTTGGCATGACGGCCGTTTCTGCGGTGCTGTGCTTCGGCGCGGCCTGGTGTTTGACGCTGATGCTGATGTCGGTTACGGTACGAACGGTCAGTCCAAAAGAGCTCAGGCTGGCAAGAGTCGACTCGAAAGGCCGGCGCTGGTGGTTGAAAAAATCGCTGCCGTTGTTGGTCAGTAGTCTCATGATGACATTGCTGACCAGCGCCGGAACTATCATTTTGGAAATATTGCATCCCTCGCAGGCGGTGGTCGGCACTTACGTGGTTGCGATGCAAACAGCGGGCTTGATTTCACTGATCGGCACCTCGACCAATCGGTATTACTTGCCGATGTTGGTCGTTTTGCTGGAACGCCGCGACCCGTCGGCCATTAAGGCTTTGCTTGGCAAGCGTATGCAATTGATCGCCTGCTTTATCGCGGTTTTTCTGGGCATCGTCGGCGTTTGGGGCCAACACATACTGGATCTGTTCGGTTCCGAATTTTCCCAGGGCTATCAGGCCTTATGCATCTGTGCGGCCGGCGCCGCTTTTAGCTCATTGTTTTCCGACTCGCCGTACTATCTGCAATTTATGGGGAGCAATAGTCTGGTGGTCAGTTTAATGTCGCTGGCTGCGCTCGGCATGATCGCCTTAGCTTTTGTACTGGGCCCCCGCTACGGAGCAACCGGCGTTGCCTTGGCTTATGCCGTGCCGACCATGCTGTTATTCTCCAGTCTGAAGTGGTTGGCCACTCGGCATATGCGCAAGCTGTTTAGGCCGGTTCCCTAATTCGCATGTTTGTGTGATTGTAACGCGTGTTTAGCGTGGGTTTTGTTTGGAGATCTTTATTTATGATGACTGACTTTACGCCTGACGGGTTCCGCATCAACTGTAACAATGGTTTTTTGTTGTGTTATCTAAGCCGGACCGGGTTTGCAACCCGGTCTGAAACGTTTAAATACGCCAGCAACCTATAAAAGGTAAGTAACGGGGCTGAGAACCCGTCACGCTTAAAATTAAATTCTAAAATACTTCAATCATTGCTAATATAGCTATTTTTAAATAGCTATATTAAAACCATGCAACTATCCGCCTCGCAATTACAGTCGCAACACAAAGCACTTATTGATGCCTTAAAGCGCGGCGAATCGGTTGAAATTACTTATCATGGCCAAACGCTGGGTATTGTTCAACCGGTCAGTCCTTCTGTTAATACCAAGGAACAGGAAAATGCCATGGCGAGTTTTTTCGGTATGCATCGTGACTTAAACATCGATTCCGTTGAGGATGAATTACGCACTATTCGCCAAGGCCGACGGAGTTCCCACCTAGGCCGGACGGGGTTTGCAACCCCGTCTGAAAACGTTTAAATACGCCAGCAACCTATAAAACGTAAGTAACGGGGTTGCAAACCCCTCACGCTTAAGGCTTCATGGATAGATTAGAGCTTACCATCCGTGGCGCTGGATACCCGCTTCCCGGCGGGTATGACGAGCTTACGTATAATCTGACAAAGTAGAATTAGGAAAGCGTTTTTAACTGCCTACAAATGAGCGAAAGCAAAAAAGCACCGCATAATCCGGGCGCTTGCGGTGCGAAGATCCCGACTGACTATCTATTAACCTATATTCTCAATCATGCCCCGCTATTTTCAGCTGGGCGCGCAGATTTTCCAGTTCTTCCATCAAGTCCAGCGCCAGCGCGATACCGGCCAGATTGACGCCCAGATCATGTTGCAATCTCAATGCGGAACGCACTCGCACCAAACATGCGCCTGAAAAACGCCAGACCTGTATTTCCTTCCCTTCCGGCTCGATAATGCTTTCTTCAACCAGGCTGACAACCCAGTCGGCGTGGACGCCGCAGGCGTGGCACAATTGCTCCAAGGTCAGACTGTCCTCTTCAATGACGGTTCCGGTATGCACCGGCAATAAGTCGCGTGAATTCATCGTCGTTAAACCCCCAAAGGTAGCCGCGGGTTAAAATCAAGTTCCTGTTGCATGGTCCGGTAGATGGCTTTGGCGCGTTCGGTGTTGGCAGGCGGCAGGGCGATTTGCAGCACGACGAAAAAATCGCCCGGCGTTTTGCCCGGAAGCCCTCGGCCTTTTAAACGCAGTTTGCTGCCTTGCCGGGAGTTGGCCGGTATTTTCAGGTCGACGCTGCCTTCCGGCGTCGGCACTTTGATTTTAGCGCCTAACGCCGCCTCCCAAGGCGTGACCGGCAGGTCCAGGTAAATGTCGGTTTCAGACACCCGATACAGCGGGTGACTGTTAAAGGCTATTTCAAGCAGCAGGTCACCGGCTTTGCCGCCGCCTGAGCCTAGACCGCCCTGACCCGACAGCCGGATATGCTGTCCGGGCTTGATGCCTTTGGGGATTTTGATGTTCAGGCTGCGGTGTTTAACCTTTACATAACCCTGCGCATCCATTTCCGGCGTGCTCAGGGAAATATTGCGCGTCGAGCCGCGGATGCTGTCTTCCAGGTCGATATAGATTTTTGCATGGCTGTCCTGTCCGCGCATATGGGAGCCGTGCTGCTCTCGGCCGCTTGGATGGAACCCGGCGCGGCCGAACAATTGTTCAAAAAAGTCACTAAAGGCGCCGGCATCGCCGCCGCTAAAACCGCCGCCTTTGAACTCGAAGCCTTCATCCCAGTTTGGCGGCGGCCTGAAATCTTCTCCGGCTTTCCAGTTACTGCCCAGCCTGTCGTAAGCGGCCCTTTTCTGGGGGTCCTTGAGCACTTCGTAAGCTTCGCCCAGTTCCTTGAATTTGGCTTCGGCATCCTTTTCCTTACTGACATCGGGATGGTATTTGCGCGCCAGTTTGCGATAGGCCCGCTTGATCTCGTCCTGGCTGGCGGTTCGGGATAGCCCCATGATCTTGTAGTAATCTTTATACTGCATGCTCTGTCCGTCCAATTAAAATATACGCTTGGAAAAAGCCTTATTCATCGGCTAAACCGCAGGCTTGCCGGACATGCGCCGTCAATGCTTCAGGTTAAAAATCATCCAGCCATTTCGGCTTGAAAAAAATGATATAGAGTAAAAAAAACTCTGCAATAGGTACGAACACGAGCAGATAATGGACCAGCAGAAGGACTAAAAATAACAACAGGCGTTTTAAATACTTAGCTAAAGTAATGTTCGGCATCATCTTCTCCTCGATGGCCTTTCGGGGCGCGGCCGCTATTAATCCGATGAATTAATAGCGGCCGCTTGATCCAGGAATTATTCCTCTGAGGCTACATTGATGCGTTTCGGTTTGATGGCTTCCCGTTTGGGGATGATGATCTCCAACACGCCGAGTTTGCATTTTGCATTGATCGCATCGCCATCGGCGGAATCGGGCAGGCTGAAACGACGGTAGAAAGAACCGGATGTTCTTTCGACCCGTTTATAGCCTTCCTTTTCGGTTTTGGCTTCGGTTTCTTTTTCGCCTTTTACGGTCAAAACACCGGCCTCCATGCTGATCTCGATATTTTCGGGTTTGACGCCGGGAATATCGGCAAGAATAACGAATTTATCGGCTTCTTCTTTTATATCGACCGCAGGCGCCCATTCTGCGGTTGCAATCGAACCTTCGCCCGCTTTTTCGTCCCGCGAAAGCGTCAGTTCTCTTTGTAATTGGTTTAGTAATCCCCACGGTTCATAACGTACGATAGCCATTTCCTGTCTCCTAAAGATTAATGTCTTAATTCAATAACAAACTTGAAAACGATTACTTGTCTTCATTAAATATGTGGGGGCGGCGTTTTTTTTTGTCAAGTGGCTTCAGGCGCTTTTTAAGCTCACTCTTTTAAATCGCTTAAGCGGCTTGCCCGATAGGCGCGCATTAACGCGATAAACGCCAGGAAATCGTAGAAGCCGTGAATCACAATCGGTATTAATAAATTCCGGTCGCCGCCGTAATCCAGCGATAAGCTTAAATAAATGCCCACTAATATCGCCAGCACCGCATAAAGCGGCGTTACCGCATGAGCCAGGCCGAAAATAATATTGCTGCCGACCAAGCCTGCGGTCATTCCCCAGGACGACTCTATCCAGGGCTGGATAACGCCGCGAAACAGCAGCTCTTCGGACAGTCCGGCAATCGACGCCAATATTAATAAATCAGTCCAGTGGTATCGATGCAATCCGGAACCTAAGGTCTCAAACAACATGTGTTTAATCTTTATGACCGACTCGGTCTGTATCCGCTCAAGGCTTAAATATAGCAGGAATAAAGGCATAGTCCCTACTAGGCCGTAAGCGACGGCTGATTCTGAAAAATGCAGGTCGGCGAAAGGGTTGATATCAGCGATCCAGCCCAACACCACCGCGACCAAAATCAGGGCCGCTTCAAAAGAACACGCCTTTTTAAAAAAATCATTGCGGTCGGCGGGATATTTATTCATTGATATTCACTGAGCGGTAAGAAAAGGTCATTCTAATCAAAAATGGGTAAAATAGCCGTTTCCGATTCATTATTGCGACTGACACTATGCTGTGTTTTATTTATAAAAGCTTGAAAAAAGAACATCTTTATTTGTATATCGATAAAAAAGACGATTTTTCGAGGGTTCCGGAAGCGCTGTTCAACAGCTTTGGCAAGATGGAATTCGTGATGGATCTGGAGCTGACGCCGGAACGTAAACTAGCCCGGGAAGACGCAGGCAAAGTGCTTGATAGCCTGAACGCAAAAGGTTTTTTTGTGCAGTTGCCGCCGATCAATCTGCCTGCGCCGTTGAAAATACAGTAAATTTATAAAAGCTTAAACCACGAAGACACGAAGTTTTTTACCTTGAATTTTCTTCGCGCTCTTCGTGGTGAATTATTAAACCTGCTGCTTACGCTTTCGGCAAGGTAACGCCGGTTTGCCCCTGGTATTTGCCGCCCCGGTCTTTGTATGAAGTTTCGCAAATTTCGTCGCCGCCGAAAAACAGCATTTGCGCCACGCCTTCATTCGCATAGATTTTTGCGGGCAGCGTCGTGGTGTTGGAAAATTCCAGCGTCACATGACCTTCCCATTCGGGCTCCAACGGCGTGACATTAACGATAATGCCGCATCTTGCATAAGTGGATTTTCCAAGGCAAATCGTCAATACGTCGCGGGGAATGCGGAAGTATTCGACCGTTCTGGCCAAGGCGAATGAGTTCGGCGGAATAATGCAGACATCGGACTTAACGTCGACAAAGCTGTTCGAATCGAAGTCTTTGGGATCGACGATCGCGGAATTGATATTGGTGAAGATCTTGAATTCGTCCGAGCACCGGACATCGTAGCCGTAACTGGAGGTGCCGTAGGAAATGACCCGGCCGCGTTCCGAATCCCTGACCTGACCGCTTTCAAACGGCTCGATCATGCCCTGTTGTTCCGCCATGCGGCGTATCCACTTGTCCGACTTAATGCTCATGGAGTATGACTACCTGAATTGGTTTAAAAAGGCGGATTTTAACACAGAACCGGGTAACTTCTCATTACCCACAGGCGGTGCAAGAATTAGGCGTGAAATGACGGTAAACAGGCGATTAAAAGTCTTTTTATTCACCACGAAGGCACGAAGAACACGAAGTTTATTTCTTCGTGTTCTTCGTGCCTTCGTGGTGAAAAGCTTTTGTATATTACGTATTTTGCACGACGATCTTGGGAAACTTCGTGGTGAAATCCTTAGCCTTCAACGCCAGCCTGGCCGCTGTCTTGCGGGCGATTTGCCTGTAAATTTGCGCAGCCCGTCCATCCGGATCGGCAACCACGGTCGGTCTGCCGGAATCGGCGAATTTACGGATGTTAATATCTAAAGGCAAGGAGCCGAGAAACTCGATCCTGTTACGCTCGGCCATTGCAATCCCGCCGCCTTCGCCGAAGATAGCTTCTTCATGGCCGCAGTTGCTGCAAATATGCATGCTCATATTTTCAACCAGGCCCAATACCGGCACATTGACTTTTTCGAACATGCCCAAGCCGCGCTGGGCGTCAATCAGCGCAATATCCTGCGGCGTGGTGACGATAATTGCGCCGCTGACCGGAATCTGTTGCGACAGGGTGAGTTGAATATCGCCGGTTCCGGGCGGCAAATCGACAACCAGATAATCCAGGTTGTCCCAGTTGGTGTCTTTAAGCAATTGCTGTAAAGCGGTGGTGACCATCGGGCCTCGCCAGATCATGGCTTGACCGGCTTCTACCATATACCCGATAGAAATCGTCTGCACGCCGTAAGCGACTTTAGGCATCATGGTTTTATTGTCTTTACTTTCCGGATAACCGTAGAGTCCCAACATCGTAGGAATACTGGGTCCGTAAATATCCGCATCCAGAATGCCCACATTAGCGCCTTCCGCAGCCAACGCCAACGCCAAATTGACCGCTGTCGTGGACTTGCCCACCCCGCCTTTGCCGGATGCCACGGCGATAATGTTTTTGACGTTGGGCAGCGGCTTTAATGCCTGCTGTACGGCATGGGAAAGGATTTTTACGCTGACTTCAACGCTGACATCGCCGATACCCGGCAGCGTTTTCAGGAGTTCTTCAACCGCGGCTTTGAGTTCGGCGATATAGCTTTTGGCGGGATAGCCCAACTCCAGTTTAACGCTGACGTTGTTACCATCGATAACGATAGCTTTGACCGATTTTGCCGAAACCAAATCGGTTCCATTATTGGGGTCGATAAATGTTTGCAGAAGATCTTCTACATTAATCTTTTCGATGCTCGCCATGTTCATGCTCCATAGTTGTCAATAAAATGCGCCTGATCAATAACCAAGCATTTAGCTCAAGATACGAAGTATTTTACCGGCTCCTCCGCTATATTGCACTTTTTAGATGCCCGATAATCGCAGCTTGCGGTTATTTTATGCCATAATATCCAGCTAATTTTGCCTTCGAATTGCTTGAGCTTTTACACTATGTCAGATAGAAAAATCCTCGTCACCAGCGCATTGCCTTACGCCAACGGCCCCATTCATCTCGGCCATCTGGTCGAATACATTCAAACCGACATTTGGGTGCGTTTCCAGAAACAACGCGGCAATCTTTGCTATTACGTTTGCGCCGACGATACCCACGGTACGCCGATCATGCTCAGGGCGGATCGCGAAGGCATTACCCCGGAACAACTGATCGCCCAGGTCGGCAAAGAGCATCTGGCCGACTTTACCGAGTTCGGCGTGGCCTTCGATAATTACCACAGCACCCATTCCGAAGAAAATAAGGCCCTGTCGTCGCTGGTTTACGAGCGTTTACGCGATGCCGGACATATCAGCTCGCGCACCATTACCCAGGCCTTCGACCCGGTTAAAAACATGTTTTTGTCCGACCGCTTTATCAAAGGCGAATGCCCCAAGTGCGGCGCGGCCGATCAATACGGCGACGGCTGCGAAGTGTGCGGTACAACCTATGCGCCGACCGAACTGAAAAACGCGGTTTCGGCGATTTCCGGCGCAAAGCCCGTCGATAAAGATTCCGTGCATTACTTCTTCGACCTGGCTAACTTTAGCGACATGCTGCGCGAATGGACCCACGCCGGTCACCTGCAACCCGAAGTCAGCAACAAATTGGCCGAATGGCTGGACGGCGGCTTGCAGCAATGGGACATCAGCCGCGACGCGCCGTATTTCGGCTTTGAAATTCCCGATGCGCCCGGCAAATATTTCTACGTCTGGCTGGATGCGCCGATCGGCTACATGGCCAGCTTCAAGAATCTGTGCGATAAGCAGGGACTGGATTTTAACGAATTCTGGTCTAAAAACAGCGACGCCGAGCTGTATCATTTCATCGGCAAAGACATCATCTATTTCCACGCCCTGTTCTGGCCTGCGATGCTCAGCGGCGCGCATTTTCGGACGCCCAGCGCGATTTTCGCGCACGGCTTTTTAACCGTGAACGGCGAAAAAATGTCCAAATCGCGCGGCACCTTCATCAAAGCCAGAACCTATCTGGATCATTTGAATCCTGAATACCTGCGCTATTATTTTGCCGCCAAGCTCAGCGCCGGGGTCGACGATCTGGACTTGAATTTTGACGATTTCAGCCAGCGGGTTAATTCCGACTTGGTCGGCAAAGTGGTCAACATCGCCAGTCGTTGCAGCGGGTTTATCGCCAAACGCTTTGACAATAAGCTGTCCGAGCAATGTTCCGAGCAAGCCTTGTTCCATGAATTCGTTACCGCCAACGCGCAAATCGCCGAACTCTACGAGGCCCGCGAATTCGGCAAAGCCATGCGCGAAATCATGGCGCTGGCCGATAAAGCCAATCAGTATATCGACGAGCTTAAGCCCTGGCTAATTGCCAAGGAAGAAGGCAAAGATCAAGAACTGCACGAAGTCTGCACCATGGGTCTTAACCTGTTCCGGTTGCTGGCCGTTTACTTGAAGCCGGTACTGCCTGTGTTGTCAGGCAATGCGGAAAGCTTTTTAAATATCGACGCACAAGCCTGGCCGGTTGATGCAAAACCTTTGTTGAACCATGTCATCAATGAATTCAAGCCTTTAATGACACGGGTTGAAGCCGATAAAATCGCGGCGATTATCGAAGCGTCCAAAGAAAACCTGGAAAAAACCGCCGAGCCTGTGAAAGCCAAAAAATGCGAGCCGATTGCCGACACCATCGAATTTGAAGATTTCGCCAAACTCGATTTGCGCATCGCCAGAATCATCAAGGCCGATCATGTCGAAGGCGCGGACAAGTTATTGCAGTTGACCGTCGATATAGGCGACGAAACCCGCAACATCTTTGCCGGCATTAAATCAGCCTACAGCCCGGAAGATCTGGAAGGAAAATTGACCTTGGTCATCGCCAATCTTGCGCCGAGAAAAATGCGTTTCGGCCTGTCCGAAGGCATGGTGCTTGCCGCAGGCCCAGGCGGCAAGGATATTTGGGTTTTGAGTCCCGATGAAGGCGCAGAGCCGGGGATGCGGGTTAAGTAGCTTAAGTTATTATTCCCACGCTCCGGTGTGGGAACTATAACGGAGCCGCGACTTTAGTCGCGCACGAGGCCCCTGCACTGAGGTTGATAATAACCGTCAGCGCGACTAAAGTCGCGACTCCGAATTTCTTTGCTGGTCATACGCGAGACTAATACCCATAACATGACTGTTTCACAAGAATCCCCTACCTTGGTTGACCAAATCAATGCCTTGCTGCCGCAGACTCAATGCGGCCAATGCAGCTTCCAAGGTTGCCGCCCCTACGCCGAGGCCATCGCCTCGGGCGTAGCGGACATCAACCAGTGCCCGCCGGGCGGCGACGAGGGCATACGCGATCTAGCCGGTTTATTGGGCGTTCCCTTCAAGCCGCTCAATACCGAATTCGGCCTGCACAAGCCCGCAAGCGTCGCCTTTATTATCGAGGAAGACTGCATCGGTTGCGTTAAATGCATCGCCGCCTGTCCTGTCGATGCGATAGTCGGCGCGGCAAAATTCATGCATACGGTTATAACCTCGGAATGTACCGGTTGCGAATTGTGCGTAGCGCCTTGTCCGGTCGATTGCATCATTATGCAAGCCGCGCCGCCCGGCGATACCGAAGCAAGTCGGGCGCAAAAATCCGCACAGGCGAAACGGCGCTACGATGCGCGTTGCTTGCGCAAGGAACAAGAAGACGCTGCAAAAACGGAACGGGCGAAAAAGAAAAAACTGGCGTTGCTGAAGATGCAAGCGGCAAAGAAATAGGATGGCAGTCGGGTCTGGGTGACTAGATTGAGTCCGTCCCCAACACGATCAAAATGGCGTTTCCGGCGAATCCGGGGATGTTTGCCGGAAACACCGGTTCTCGCTATCGTTCGAACCGGCTTATTCCGGCCTACAGGACTGAAGCCTTAGACCCAACCCTCTTCTTTTTTCATAACGACAATAAAGTCTTGGCCTGCTCGATAATCTCACGCTCATCTATATCCTTAATCGAATAATCCTGCTTGTCGAGTTTATACGGGTTGACGATTGACGCCGACTTGACCACTTTGTTGATGTCGGTCTGATAAACCCGGCTGACCGGCGTCGGGCCGAAGAGGGTGATGGACGGCCTGTTTAAGCCCCAGGCCATGTGGGTCGGGCCGGTATCGTTGCCGATCAGTAAGTCGGCCTTGGCAATCAATGCCTTCAGGCTGTTCAAATCCAGCTTGGGCATGACTTTGATCAGCTCGGATTGCGTCGCCATCCATTCCGCGGCGGCTTTTTCCTGCTCGCTACCCCAGACGACCAGGCAGTTTTGCTGCAAAGCCTCGGCTATTTTTACGAACTTGGCGGGCGGATAGTTGCGGCTGTCCCAGGTCGAGCCGATCACCAGCACAATGTTGGCCCGGTCTTTTGACAGGAAATCGTATATTTGCGGGTCTTCGTTGCTGAAAAACAGGAACGGCTTTTTGCCCAGGATTTGCTCTTTGGTGATGTCGATGCCTAACGGGCTGGACAGTATCATCGCGTTTCTGTCGATGGTGTTGGCATCGTAAGCGCAGGCGACTTTGACATCATAAAACCATGACGCGGCTTTTTCCCTGATCGAATCGGCATCGAATCCGGCGATATACGTTCCACAGGGCGACCGGCCGGTCGCCCCTACAGCTGGCAACACCCTCCATGGCGATAACAATTTGGCAGTAACAGCCGATTTAATCAGCCCCTGAGCATCGATAACCAAGTCGTAGTTGTTGCTTGCATAGCTGCGAATCTTTTTAAGCTGCGCAAAAATGCCGGCCTTGTTGGTTTTTAAGGCTTTCAGGTTAACCGTCAGAATATTGTCGATGTCGGGGTTGTGTTTCAAAACTTCGGAGAAGCGCTCTTCGACTATCCAGTCGATCCGAATTTCAGGGGAATGCGCCTTGATGAACTGTAAAGCGACCATCGCATGGACGATGTCGCCCAGAGCGGAGAGTTTTACGATGGCGATTTTCATAAAAGCATTTTGATTATGGGTCGTAGGGGCGATCCGGCAGGTCGCCCTGGCAATGTACGATATTTAGAACAAGGGCGACCTGCCGGACCACCGCCCCTACCTGTTAATGAGATCAAGCACCCGGTCCGGCGTGATGCCGGTCAGGCAATGGCTATGGCCCAGCGGGCAGTCGCGCTTGAAGCAGGGCGCGCAAATCAGGTTCAACGAGATAATCTGCGCCTTGTCGTTCAGCGGCGGCGTAAAACCCGGATCCGACGAGCCGTAAATGGCGATGATTTTTTTGTCCAACGCGGCGGCGACATGCATCAAGCCGGAATCGTTGCTCACCACCGCGTCAGCCAGCGACATTAAATCGACCGCTTCGGACAAAGAAGTCCGGCCAGTAAAATCGGTGCAGAATCCGGAACACGCTTTGTTGATTTGCGCTGCGTCGGCTTTGTCCTTTTCGGAGCCGAACAGCCAGACCTGCCAGCCTTGGTCGATTTTATGCCTTGCTACTTCAGCAAAATGCTCGGCCGGCCAGCGCTTGGCCGGGCCGTATTCGGCGCCGGGGCACAAAGCCAGGATTCCCGATGATAACGTTAATTTGAATTTATCGATGACCGCCTGTTGCTGGTCTTGGCTGATTGTTAGCGCGGGCTTCGGGCATTCCGGCGGCATAGGCGCATCGACAGGCAGGCCCAATGCGACGAAACGTTGCACGGTCATGGTCAGCAGGTTTTTATCCAAGTTTCTGGCATCGTTAAGCAAGCCCCAGCGGCATTCACCAATGTAGCCGGTACGGACGGGAATATTGGCAAAGAAGACTGGTATTGCGGACTTCCATGAGTTTGGCAGCAGGATGGCTTGGTCATAGCCTTCCGGGCGCAAGCTCAGGCCCAGTTTGATGCGCTCGATTAAGCCGAATTTGCCGCGCGGCAGCGGCATGACGATGGCTTTACTCACTTCGGGCATTCTTTCGAGCAAAGACAATGTCCATGCCGGAGCCAGCACGTCAATTTGGCAATCGGGGTGGTTTTTTTTCAGCGCGATAAACAGGCTTTGCGCCATCACCATATCGCCGACCCAGGAGGGGCCGACGACTAGGATTCTTTTTACGGTGTTGGCGATATCGGTGTTTGGGCTAGCCATATGACGGTTGTATCACGATCGAGTAGGGTACGCTGCGCGTACCATTATTAAGCTTGGGTTACGCGTGAAAATGGTACGCGTAGCGTACCCTACATTCTGTGTTTTTAATCCACAAAGACATGAAGTTTTATCGCTTCATGTCTTCGTGGTAAAAAATACGTTTAAAACCGCTTAAGCGACGTAAGTCAACCAATCGGCATGGTCGTCTCTGCGTCCATGCACATAGTCGAAATACAACGATTGCAATTCTTCGGTGACCGGCCCGCGGCTGCCGGAACCGATTGCGCGATTATCCAGTTCCCTGATCGGCGTGACTTCAGCCGCGGAGCCGGTAAAGAACGCTTCGTCGGCGACATAAATCTCATCGCGGGTGATGCGTTTTTCGATGACTTCATAGCCTTGTTCTCTGGCAATGGTCATAACCGTATCGCGGGTGATGCCTTCCAGCGCCGATGTTGTTTCCGGCGTGTAAATCTTGCCGTTACGCACGATGAACAGGTTTTCGGCGCTGCCTTCCGCCGCGAAACCTTCATGATCGAGCATCAACGCTTCATCGTAGCCATTGGCGCGCGCTTCTTGTAACGCCAAAATGGAATTGATGTAATTGCCGTTGGCTTTGGCTTTGCACATGGTGCTGTTGTGGTGGTTGCGGGTATAAGACGAGGTGCGGATGCGGATGCCCTGCTCTATGCTTTCCGCGCCCAGATACGCGCCCCACGACCATGCGGCAACCATGACATGCACTTTCAGGTTGTCGGCTCTGAGTCCCATGCCTTCGGAACCTAAAAAGCACATGCTGCGAATATAGGCGCTGTCCAGGTTGTTCTTGGCGACCGCATCGCGCTGAACTTGATTCAGCTCGTCTTTGCCGTAAGGCATTGTCATATTCATGATATGCGCGGAACGGAACAGCCGGTCGGTATGATCCTGCATCTTGAAAATCGCCGTGCCTTTTTCCGCGTGATAAGCGCGTATGCCTTCGAACACGCCCAAGCCGTAGTGCAAGGTATGCGTCAACACATGGACTTTAGCTTCGCGCCACTCAACCCATTGTCCGTCCAGCCAAATAACGCCGTCTCTATCGTCCATCGTCATCGTTTATTCTCCAATATTAATGTTTATTTATGTAGGGGCGATCCGGCAGGTCGCCCTGGCAATGCATGATATTTGTGTATATGGGCGACCTGCCGGATCGCCCCTACGATAAAATCTCAAATATGAAGTAAATTGCCTCTACTCCATATATTCATGCCAAATCCGCTCGACTTGGGCGCTCATTTTGGCAACATCAGCCTCGGCTATAACCGCCTTATCCCCTTGTAAAACCTGTTTATGCCCGAAATCCCGATAAGTACAGTAAGCGTTCTTAAGCATTTCCGCATCGGCTTTGGACATAAAACCCTGCTGTTGCAAGCCTTCAAGCAGTCTTACATTATCGGTGTAGGTCGTTAACGCGACATTAAGAGCCGCCTGATCTAAAACGCCAAATTGTACTATAAACTCAATATCAGCAATACCGCCTTTGCTTTGTTTTAAATCAAACTTGTCCTTATCTTTAGTAGCCAAAGCCTCGCGCATTTTTTCGCGCATCTCGCGGACTTCTTTTTTCAAGCGCCCGGTATCCCTGGGCAAGCTCAAAATCCGGCTGCGTATCGCTTCATACTGTTCTTTCAGTTGCGCATCGCCGGCGATAAATCGCCCCCTGACCAGCGCTTGCAGTTCCCAGGTCCAGGCCTGGTTTTTCAGGTAATCTTCATAAGCGTTAATGTGACTGACCAGTAAACCGGAATCGCCGTTGGGCCGCAAGCGCATATCCACTTCGTAGAGTACGCCGGACAACATCTTGGTATCGAGAATGTGCCGGACTTTCAGCCCCAAGCGACCGTAAAACTGGGAACAGGAAATCGGCTTGCCGCCGTCGGTCATCGCATTGCCGTCCTGGCAATCATACAAAAACACCAGATCCAGGTCGGAGCCGTAACCCAGCTCGATGCCGCCCAATTTGCCGAAACCGATCACCGCAAAGCCTATCGCGGCATTGCCGGTATATCGCAGTCCAGTCGGGAACCGGCTCGGCACCGGCGGCAAGCCGTGCTTGTCGGTCAACATCAGCCACGCACGTTCGAGCACATGCCCGACAATGCTTTCGGCGATATAGGTCAGGTAATCGCTGACCACCATCAGCGGAATTACGCCCATAATGTCGGCGGCGGCCACTCTCAGCACATTCAATTGCTTGAACTGGCGCAGTACCACCATCAGCTGCTCAAGGTCCTGCACCTCGATTTGCGCCAGCAGTACCTTAAGCTGCTGGTCAAGATCGGCTTTTTTGAGCGGCTCGTACAGCTTGCGGGTATCCAGCAATTCGTCGAACAACACCGGGCATTGCGATAAATAATCGCAAATCCACGGGCTGGCCGATGACAGCTTGATCAATTGCGACAAGGCGCCGGGGTTTTCAGACAATAGCGCTAAATACACATTCCGGCCCGCGACCGCCTCAAACAAACCGAGTATCCGCAGCAGCGTTTCATCCGGGTTATCGACCTGCCGCATGGCCTCTATCAATTGCGGCATTAACCGGTCAAGCACGCCAGCGCCTTTGGCCGTCAGCCTTCTGACGGCTATGCAATTTTTAAAATCTTTGATCGCGGCGAGTATGCCGCCGGCATCTTGAATGCCGCATTCTTTCAGATGCCCCGTCAACTCCGACTCATCCGCCACGCAAGCCCAAATTATTCCCGCTCGCGACGAACCTGTCGCCCCCTCCTGTTTCGATAACGAAAAAACCTGGTCGAATACTTCATGCACCTGCGCTCTGACCTTGTCCAGGTCTTGTTTAAAGCCAATCCAGTCCGGATAATCCAGCGAATACGCCAATACTTGCTGCGCTAACCGGTCTTTCGGCAAATCGTGGGTTTGCTGGTCCTGGTATTGCTGGATATGATTTTCCACCCGGCGCAGAAAACGGTATGACCGGCTTAGCTGGTCTGCATCTTTTTGCGTCAGCAACCCGCGCTCGCCCAGCAGTTGCAAAATATCCAGAATGGGGCGGGTCTGCAAAGCTTTGTCGTTGCCGCCGCGGATCAGTTGAAACGCTTGACCGATAAACTCGATTTCGCGGATGCCGCCCGGCCCGAGCTTGATATTTTCCATGCGGTCCTTGCGCCGCAATTCCTGGGTGATCTGCGCCTTTAAAGAACGCAACTCCTCAAACGCGCCGTAATCGAGATAACGCCGGTAGACAAATGGCCTGAACATCGCCATCAATTGCGCGCCGACTTTAAAATCGCCCGCAACCTGACGCACCTTGATCATCGCATAACGCTCCCATTCCCGAGCCTGGGTCTGGTAATAGTTTTCCATGCCGTCGAAAGTCATGATGATCGGCCCGCTATCGCCATAAGGCCGTAAGCGTATATCGGTGCGGAATACGAAGCCGTCTACGGTGATCTCGTCCAGAACTTTTATCAGGTTGCGGCATAGCTTGGTGAAAAACTCGCCGTAGCTGGTTTGCTTCCTGTCCGGCAACTCGCCGTCTTCCGCGTAGGCAAAAATCAGATCGATGTCGGAAGAATAATTCAACTCGTAAGCGCCCAACTTGCCCATGCCCAATACCACGATCTGCTGCGCACTGCCGTCGGATAATAGCGGCGTGCCGCGCAGCTCGCAGGCTTCCTGATAAAGAAAATCCAGCGCGTATTGAATACAGGCGTCGGCCAGATGCGATAAATCGGCCAGCGTTTCCGATAATTCGGCCCAGCCGGCCAAATCCCGCCAAGCTATCCTGACCATCTCCCTGCGCCGGAAGTCGCGCAGTTTGGTCATTAACTCGCCTTGCGTCTCAACCGGCTTGTGTACTAATTTTTCGGCATAACTGGTTTCACTATATATAGCCGATAAAGCGCCGGAATTGACCAGATCGACCAGCAGCTCGGGTTTGCGGGTGCAGCTTTCGGCAACAAACAGGCTGGAACACCAGACCTTGACGATAGCCGCATTAAACGCCGGCGTTGGGCTGATATTGAGCTGAAGCTCCGCAAGCCGTTCATCCCATTTTGTCAGTGAAGCAATTACCTTAGCTCTTAGCTCATCTGGCAACGCTGCACATTCGGATTCGAGATTTTTAATAAAAGACATGGAGGAAGGTCACGAATGAAAAGCCCCATGATAACGAAAACAGACGCGCAACGAGTAGCGCTATTTGCAAGCATCTCGATATGAACGACGAAGATGAGTAGAACGCGTCTTAATAAAATGATAAAGTTCAAATAACCTTACTTAAACTATTTACGATTTAAACTTATGAAAACGCCTATTTTTACCAAGAATTTCTTTTTTGCCGCCGTGACCAGCATGGTTATTGCCTTAACGGTTACCGGCTGTTCGGATGACGAACAGAAAACCGCCGCGGCGAAACCGGCAGCGACTGCCGAAGTGCATAACCCGTTCGACCATTCCCATGATGTCGCAGTAACCGATATACAAAAGCACAAGTTTGAGCATGATTTTGCCGACCAGTGCGTAGAACGGGAACTGAAGAATTCAACCGACAAAGAATTCGATAAAAAGCGCTACTCTACGCCTTGCATGTGCATCGCCAAATTCTTGATGAAAGACCTGACTGCCGATGAAGCCAAACTGTTCCTCGGCGAACATAAAAATGCCCAGTCTTTAGTTATCAAGTATGAAAGTGCGGCTTACCATTGCTTGCAGGAAAACGCTCTTCCTAAAGGTCCGGATTTTTCCAGAGCGCCGCAGCAGGCTAACTGATCCCACATTTCTTAACTACGAGTCGAGTAGTCCCCAAAAGCGATAGCGGATGTGTTTTCACGAAGCGTGTTTTTGCCTAGTGAAAATGCAGGCTTTCCGACATCGCGCCGAACCATTGCGAGAATGATGTTGGATACCCCTTGTGGCTGTCCAACGAAAGAAGCGGGACGGCATTAGCGGTCGGGTAATTTTTGCCGCTTGTTGGGCAAGGATGCCGATAAAAGCTTTCGCAAAAATAGCGACTCCCCGAGCGGCCTCCCCTCTTTTTTTGGGGGGCGTGCAATTTGCTGAACATACTTACTGCCGTTGCTCGTCGATTAAATTCGTCAAGTACAACCGTCAGCCCTCCCAGACCAAAAATGATCCAACTTATAATCGACCGTTTAGTTTTTTAAACAGTTTCTTAGGATTTGGTCCGCAATAACGCTCCGAAACCTGAACTTATCGTTCCCGCGCGGAGCGCTCATCGTTATATAAAGTCCAAAGTTATACTCGACACGGGCACGGATTGCGACTTTTGTCCCCCTCTCCCTTCGGGAGAAGGCTGGGGTGAAGGGATATAAATAAGCATTTTCCTTTCGAAGTTGATTTTAACATTGAGTCATCGGCTTCCTTCCTGACAAGCTGATTGCGATAACCGCAATCGCACATCAAATCGAATTGTCTACCTTGAATACTACAGTTATTCCCGAATTAAGACCGTATTCGCTATATTAATGTCATCCTCGCTAAGAATAGACTCTTAATTGAGAGCAAGCCCCCGATCATCGCGATGTTCAGATTTGTCCCTGATCCAGCACATTGTTGTCTTAAAACGATAAAGCAAGAATTCATTCGAAGTTTGTCAGTAAATAATTACAATATTTTGGCGAAGGATTAATATACCAGCGACCGCAGGGATCGCCTCCCGTGGTTCCCTATGTTCAAGCAAAGCTTGAGAGTCCACAAATCTATCCCATCCGAGAACCCCACAGAGTGAGGTTTTTTTATGTCTGCAATAAAGAGCAACAATGAAAATAACAAATGCTTGCGAAGAATTCCTAAGCCACTGCCGCGTCGGCAAAAACCTATCCGACCATACCTTGCGCGCCTACAACATCGACTTGAACGAGTTTTCCGCCTTCTGCACCCAGACAACCGCCATAGCCGACTGCGACCGGCACATACTGCGCAATTATTTAACTTACCTATTCGACAAGAAGAACCTGAAAGAAACCAGTATCAAGCGGCGCATGGCCTGCCTGAAAGCTATGTTCCATTGGCTGGAAAGTGAAGAGCTGTTGGCGAATAATCCTTTTCACAAATTCAAAGCCCCGATCAAATTGCCGAAGCGGCTGCCGCGCAGCTTGGCGGCTCACGAATTGCGATCCCTGCTAACCGCCCCATTGGCAGAGCTGGGCATCAAAACCCCCGGCGAAGTGGAGAGCATCATCGGCAACCTGAGCCGTAAACAATTCAACCACGTCACCTGCTTGCTAACCGTTGAATTATTGTTTTACATCGGCATGCGCATCGGGGAACTGACGCAAATTCTCCTGGGTGATATAGATTTGCAGGATTCCATAATCAAAATCACCGGCAAAGGCAATAGGGAGCGGCGGGTCTTTATCAATGACCCCAAGTTAATTGGGAACCAGCGCAAATGAGACAGCCGCCAGTTCTGTGAGTGGATGACTAATCTTGGAAAGTGGTTGTTCGTAATGGTTAAATCAGCTGCGTGTATTCCAGTCCGCTGTATTTATTTGTTGGCCACATTTAGCTTAACCAAAACCCATTTCGTAATTTCCGCGCCAGAAGAAGAATTTGTCTCTATTACTTTTTTTAAGGTAACCTCGTAAATTCCATTGATTTCAGAGTGTGCAACTTGCTGAAGCGATTCTTCAGATATCTTTCCGGTGTAATGCTCATTATTCGGTATGTGTTTTACTCTATAACGTTTTGTTTCTACATCTAACCCAAGAAGTTCAGCTTTGAACACAACAGATTCCGACATATCTACATCAATCTTGTTTACTAAAGCATACGCATTTTTTAACTCTTGCCTTGAAATTGACAAGACATTCCCTCTTTCGCTATTTGGGGAGCCCCACTGTATTTTTAATGGTGAGTCTAGTTTGGTTACTTCTTTTAGAAATCTTCTGTACTTTGAAGCTACTCTCCCTTTTAAAGAGTGAAGTTTGTTGCTGATGTTATCCTCATTATCTCGTGATTCGAGAAGATTGGTTAGTTCTAACAAAACATCAGATGCCAATGAACTATAAAATAAGTCATTCATAGATTTAGACTTAAGTTGAATGCCGAATGATCCCTCGAAGATTTGGGTAGCCCTAAATTTTGTCGCTTCTAAAATATCAGCGGGAATAGCACCTTCTAAGGTTACTTCACCTTTACAATATTGCCCTAATGCATTGGCCAATTCTTGGAAAGACATTAATATTGCCCCTAGGGCCATCGCGTCTAGCTCTGGTAATTGCATACCCCAAGGATAAAAATGTAAGTTGTAAGTTTCTCGTCTGGATCCTATTGCCGCCTCTTGAGCATCCACAGCGCCTAAGCCCACAGGTATTTTTTCTTTACTTACAAGGTATGCTTCACTATCTGGCAAATCTTCACTTTTTATTTGCTCAGGCAAAATATGCTCTACTTTTGCATTGCCAGAAAATTCCGAGCTTACAAAAAATAGGTAACCATCTTCTGGATTGGTGAGCGCATACCTCAAAGGAATCGCTTTACTGATTAGAGATGAAAAGCGATCTTTTGAAATGGGTAAGTACAGCCATTCATAAGTTTCATAATCATCGAAAGTGGATATTACAAGGAAACGACTTCCTGCATTATTTTTACAGGTAAATAGTCTTGGTATATCGAAGTAATGAAATGTTTCCTCTAACTTCAATTGCCCCAGCACAGTATTCTTTGGCAAATTAAACATTTCCGACTCCAGAAGCTATTGGAGAGAACAATTCCGCAAGCTCTTTTGCTTCTAATACAGACCAAAAGGTTTTATGGTCCTTTGTCTTCATTGATGGAGTCGAAGTAATGACTCCTGAATTTTCAGGTAATATTGCCACTGAAATATGCTTTTTCTTCAACGCAGGGACAGCAGAAGCTGCCGCAACGCAGTCAGCTTCAGACGTATATACAGATAGACCTCTTGCGTTACATGCCTTATCACCCCAGACTTCATCTGGCTTTAGTACGTAGTATGAAAAAAAGTCATTCTCCTTCGGGGATGTTCTATTTATAAAACGAAATACATTTCCTGATGGTGGTATAGCATCAGGAGGCGGATATTGTTTTGGGAAGTGCTCAGGCCATTTTTTCATTTCTTAATTTCCATATCCAAGTTAAAAATCAAACATCTTCTTTTTGAGTAGAGCAACTAACGAAGAACGGCATTAGGTACCCAATAACCCCGCACATTTGTCAGATTCCATATTTTTCTTTGTAACTGATGTTACGCACCGCATATTTTAAATCAATGAGTTACAATTTTTTGAATTCGATACAGCCATTGATTCTTCTGAATGCCTGCGTAACATCAGTTTGTAATTGAACTCATATATCATTCCATAAAAGCCGATTATAGATAACAAATTCAGGATTTGATTCAAAAAAGCCGGACGGGCATTTTTATCGTTCCCACGCTCCAGCGTGGGAATGCAGTATCAGACGCTCCAGCGTCGTCTTTACCATAAATCCATATCTATCAAGCCCTCCAGCCCCGCATAATTAGCGGCACTCGAATAACGCCAATGTTCCGCTAAGCTGACGTAACCACGCTTCACAGGATTGCCATGAATATAATCCAATTTCTCCCGCATCATCGCTTCACTAAAGACCAGTTCAGCATGAACGCCTTCTTGCCAGAACTGATATTCCCGGTCTGCTTTATGCGCTCGTTTAAAAAAACGTAAATTCGCTAATAATCGTTCAACGCGCTTTGCCTGCAAATGGTCGATTATCTGCCGGGCGGTATATGACTTGAAGCTAGTCACGCATTTACTCAAGTCTTTCGCTTGAGCTATAAAATGTAAATGGTTTTCAAGGATAACGTAGCCATAGAGTCGTAAGCCCTCGTGTTCTCTTTGGTAACGCCAACAATCGAGTATGATTTGTACGGTTTCAGGGCGGGTGAAAACCGGCAACCATTCCAATACCGTACAGGTCATAAAATGTGGCCTATCGGGTTCGGTTATTGTATAGCGGCTTCTTCCCATAATGGTCGTAAGTCCTTATATTTACTGAAACGGGACGCCGGAGCGTCCCGGACTGCATTCCCACGCTGGAGCGTGGGAACGATGTGCGACGACTATGCGAACTACTCTTAATGCCCAACCATCCCCGCCGTATCCCGCTTTTTAAACTGAATCACCTGCATCATCCCCATATCCTCATGCGACAACAAATGGCAATGCAGCACCGTTTTGCCGTCGAAATCTTCATAACGGGTCAGGATGGTTTGCGGCTGGCCGTATTTGACCAGCAGGCTGTCGCGCCACAGGGTTTCCGTGTTACCGAGCGGGTCGGTGCGGGTGGTTTGGAAGTCGTTGGTGTGGATATGGAAGACATGGTTCCGGGTCGGGTCGGCGGAGCTGACCACCCAGCTGTCGGTGCCGGTTTGCGGGCCGTTGCTGTCTTCCGGGGCTTTTGCCAGTTCTTCGGCATCGGGGCGCAGCTCCAATACGCGCGGTTGGTTGGCATCGAACACATGGCCGTTCACCTGGAAGCCTATCGGATAGCAGGGAGTTTTATCCCGTTCCGGGTTGCAGGCGATGCCTCCGTCGTTGCCGCCTTTGGGTTGATCGCGGTTAAAGGTGGCGATTTGGTTGTACTTGACGTTGCTGTCCTTGATGTCGGTATAAGGATACAGTTTCGCCATTTCTTGGTTGGTCGGAAGGCCGGTGTCGGCAACCGGTTCGCCTTCCACGTCGACCCAGGCGACTACATAGTCGGTAAAGCTCGCTGTGGACGGGTCCAAGCGGCCGCTGATGTAGGTGTCGGCCGCCAGTTTATATCGTCCTGGCGTTTTGCTCGCCTGCACCAGTACGTCGCTGCGGCTGCCCGGTATTAATTCTACGGCCTGCCGTTTCAGTTTAAAGGTTTTTTCCTGATCCCAATCGCCGGTGCAGCAGTAGTCCTTTTGCTCCCAGTTGTTTACCCAGGTGTCCACTTGGCTCAAGTAATTGCCGTCGACAGCGATTTCATGCAAGTCGTGCTTTTCCAGGGTGAGTTGGGCGGTGCGGTTAAATGAGCTGTCGATAAAACGCCAGCGCTGCACTTCGCCGGGGCGCATTTTTAGGGTCGGCGCAATTTGTCCGTTGACCAGCAGGTAGCGGTTGCGCACAAAGGCCCGGTCATCGCCCAAGGCCAGGAAATCGTTTACCGTTCCCGTATCGTCGTAGGGTAGGGTTTGCAGCATGAAGATTTTTTCGTTGGCATTGGCTTTGATGATCGATTCAGGCGTTTTGGCGGGATCGTCCTCGACGATGATTGCGCCTTCCATGCCGCTGCCCACTTGGACGCCGGTGGAGCCATGCACATGGGGGTGATACCAGTACGTGCCGGGGCTGTGGTTTTTCGGGATGTTGATGGTGATTTGCCTGGGGTTGGAGCTTAAGCTGCCGCCGCCTTTTTTGTCGGGATTAGTGTAGGGCACCGGCGGCACCATAACCAGGATATTGTCGGCGTTGCCGCTCGGCGAAACGTGCATGCCGTGGGTGTGCAGGTTGGTGCAATTGAATTTATCGGGCAGCGGCGAGCCGCCGAATGCATCGTGGGGATTGTTGCAAAGTTGTTCCGGCGTTAGTTTGCCGGTTTGGCCCAAGGCGTTATTGAGGGTGATGTTCAGCGTGTCGCCGGGCTTGACGCGCAGGGTCGGCCCAACCAGTTTGCCATTGTAGGAACGCAAGGTAACGCCGCAACCGGCAATTTTGGTTTTGGCAGGCTCGGTAAAAACGACATTCAGTTTGGCGGTGAGCTGGCCGTTAACTGACTTGATTTCTTCGGGTGCAGTGTAGGCCTGGCCGCCATAGGTTTTGAGGTCGGTTTCCTGATATACGCAAGCCGGGTCGGACGGTGTGTCGGTGGTTTCGGCCAGAACCGGCATTGAGTTTAGGCCGGCGATCAGTGCGATCAGGGCGGTGCGAGTGGCTGTGAAATAGAACATGGTTATCTCCTGATTCAGTGAGGCTTGACGGGTGGGCAATTGCGCTCAGCGGCATCAGTAGCGGCAACGGTTTCTTTGGTGCGTTCGTTGTGACAGGAAGGACAACCGGGCGCGGCGCATTTAACGCATTGCGCCGGTACGCCCGGATAATGCGCATCGTACTCGCCGGTGGGGCAAGCATGACCGGCGCCTTGAGGCGTTGCAGCGGCGGTTGGCGATGGATCGGCCATTGCCGTTCCCATTAGCAGGGCAAGCGTAACCGGTAGAATGACAGTTTTGATGTTGAACATAGTGAGGTGTGCCTCTTTATTATTATGTATGCGGTGGAGATTAAGGGTGCGGCTCGTCGAGCGGTTTTATCAAGTTGGCGCGAAAGCCTGGTTGGCAGTTAAGATTCATGAGTGATGGAAATTCCAAGAGGCTGTTAGCCCCAGCCCGGATAATGCGCTTCGGGTGGAAGGGTAACCTTTTCGAATGTAACGTAATTTTGAAAGGGCGTTGCATTCTAACGGAAAAAATGAGTACGGCAAACGTTTAAATCTTGTCCGTGACAACAGAATGAAGCCATAAACGAACTAAATACCTTAGCTTTAAGCCGGAACGGTTTTTAGTCGTTGGCCAAATACTCGCCTTTCCGGTTGCCTGTCGCAAGGACAAGAAAATCTATACTTATGAAGGTATAATGCCGTTTTATGCAAAACCCGCTGGAAATCGCTCTAAATTATTTACAACCATTAATGAACAAGACTAAAAAACCGGCTGAGTTATTGGGATTTGTTTACGCCTTTTCCAGACCCGTTTATTTGCCGGCAAATACCGCCATTCTAAAGTTGTCGGCATCGGTTCCGGGCATTTCCGGTGTAAAAATGTTCCGTACGGCCCGGTAAAGTTACAAAACATGAATGCAGCAAATCCCATTGGTGTTTTCGATTCAGGCGTTGGCGGGTTGTCCGTCCTGCACGAGATTCGCAGGACGCTGCCGGGGGAGGATTTGTTGTATGTGGCGGACTCGGCCCATGCTCCGTACGGCGATAAATCCCAGCAGTTTATCGAAGCCAGATCGATTGCCATTACCGAATTTTTACTGAGCCGAAACGCCAAGGCCATCGTCGTTGCCTGCAATACGGCAACCGGCGCGGCAATAACAACCTTGCGCTCAAGATTTTCCATGCCGATTATTGCGATGGAGCCTGCGGTCAAACCGGCGTCAGAGAATACCCAATCAGGCGTTATCGGCGTTCTGGCGACCAGCCGGACTTTGGCCAGCGATAATTTTGTGAAGCTGTTTGCGCGATACGGCGCGGATGTCGAGATATTGGGCCAGGCCTGTCCCGGACTGGTAGAGCAAGTAGAGGCGGGCGATCTGTCCGGCGATAAAACCCGGTTATTGCTTGAGCGATATGTGTTGCCATTGCTGGCACAGGGCGCGGATACACTGGTGCTGGGCTGTACGCATTATCCGTTTTTGGCGCCGCTGCTACGGGAGATAACCGGATCCGGGGTAGCGGTGATAGATTCCGCCGCCGCCGTTGCGCGGCAACTTCGCCGTCGGCTGGAAGTTGTCGATCTGTTGGCGGATGGGGCCAGGGTCGGGGGGGAATCCTGCTGGACCAGCGGTGCAGTGGATAAAGCGCTGCCGCTGTTTGCTCAGTTATGGCAGGCGGATGTTAAGGTAAGCGCTTTGCCAAGTCAGTCCTTGGAATAAGGACATTCTCACCACGAAGACACGAAGTTTTTACCTTAGCTTTTTCTTCGTGAGCTTCGTGTCTTCGTGGTGATATGTCTTAAGTTAAGTCAGCAAAGCTGATTTGATCAAAACTGTCCACCTGCCGGTGCTCGGCTTGCGGGTCGGGCGTACTGTCCCGAGTCAGCCAGATGGTTTCAAAACCGGCGGCTTTGGCGGCATCCAATTCTTCTTTAATATCCGATAAAAACAACAGCCGGCTCGGCGGCATGGCAAGCTGTCCGGCGATGTTGTCGTAGGATTGTCGTTCTTTCTTGCCGCCGATATGGGTATCGAAGTAGCCGGAAAATAGCGGCGTTAAATCGCCGTATTCGGTATGCGCGAACAGCAGTTTTTGCGCGTAAACCGAGCCGGAAGAATAGATGTATAAATCCAGCCCTTCAGCTTTCCAGGCTTTGAGGTTTGCTGCGGCATCGGCGTACAGATGGCCCTTGAAGTCGCCTTGCCGGTAACCGGCTTCCCAGATCAGGCCTTGCAATGACTTTAACGGCGTGACTTTTTTATCTTCGTCCAGCCACTGGATCAATTGAGTTATGATTTGCTCGGTAGATAATTCCGAGCCGGCTTCTTTACAGACATCGTCCAGCAGCGGCTTGACTTGCGGGTCGTCTGCATGATTGCGGACATAGTCGGCCAGGTTTGCCCGCGCATAGGGAAACAGCACATCCTTAACAAATAAAATCGAGGAGGTCGTGCCTTCAATATCGGTGACTATGGCTTTAATCATGATAACTCGGCAACGTATTGATCAAGGGTAGGGAAGGATTGGGCAATATCGCTGCCGGTAAAGTCGGCCACCCAGCCATCCGGCGTGGTGAACAGGCGGATGCATTTAAACCGGGGATTTTCGCCCATATCAAACCAGTGCGCGGTATCGGCCGGTACGCTGATTAAATCGCCTTGCTCGCACAGTACGCCGTACACTTTGCCGTCGACATGCAGGTAAAACAGGCCGCGGCCCTCGATAAAAAAGCGCACTTCAAAATCGGCATGGATGTGCTCAGACAGAAACTTCTGCCGGAAGGCGGCTTTTTCAGGATGATCCGGATTTAAGCTGACCACATCAACGGATTGAAAAGCGTATTGCCGCTTCAAGCGCTCGATGGAGTCGCTGTACGCGGCAAGCACGGTGTCCTGGTCGGCATCGGCGGCTAGTTCGCAGTTGGCGATCCAGCGTTCGAACTGTACGCCTATCGCATCCAGCCGGGCCTGGATGGCGCTAAAATCGGCGGCTGTTTCGCCTAACTGAGGCTGGTTGTCGGGGTAAACGGTTAAAGCGCTCATACTCTTTTGACTCCATGCAGTCGTAATTCACAATCGAATAAAAATTCCAGCGCCTCAAGATGGCGCAGTGTTTCCTGTACCGAACCGCCCCAGGTATAAAGCCCGTGTCCGGCAATGATGTAGGCATAAATGGCGCCGTGTTTGTCCATATACCGTTCCACTTGCCCGGCCAGGCGGGGGATGTTTTGGTCGTTGGCGAAAATCGGTATAACAACCCGGCTTTCGTGGGTGTCAATGCCGGCCAGGGCTTTTAGCAGCTCATAATCTTCCAGCACGATTTCGGATTTGAACAGCCGCGAGGTCAGCGTGGCGTTGATCGAATGCGGATGCAATACCGATTGAACGTCCGGGAAACGCTTGTATAACGAAGTATGCAGCATCGTTTCGGCTGACGGTTTTTTACCGTCCAGAGAGTTGGCATCGCTATCGATCAGCATGATGTCGTCCAGTTGCAAGCGGCCTTTGTGCTTGCCGGAAACGGTAATGGCAATGGTGCCGTCGGGCAGCCGCGCGGAAAAATTGCCGCTGGTTGCCGGCACCCAGCCTTTGCTGTCGATGAATTGGCCGGCCTCAATCAGCTGATTGGCCAAGTTGAAAAAATCTTCGCTATAAGTCATGTCGTCAATGAGGGTAGTAGTTAAACGTTACAGACGGGCTTACAAATCCCGTCCGGCATAATATTTAAAAGCTTACACCACGAAGACGCGAACAACACGACGTTTTCTTTGATGTCTTTGCTGATGAATGAAACGATTTTTCAACGGCATGATGCCTTTAACTGAAAGTCGTTGCAGATGGGTGAGCGACTTTCCATGCTTCCGGCGCATGCCATTTTTGCACCCACGCGGCAAGATCGGATGCCGGCATCGGTTTGGCAATGCCGTATCCCTGCGCATGGTAGCAGCCCATTTCTAAAAGCGCGCTGCCGTGTTCGATCGATTCCACGCCCTCGGCGATAACTTGTCGCCGGAAAGATTCGGCCAAACCGATGACGCCTTGGACAATAGCTAAATCATCTTCGTCCTCCAGCATGTTGCGCACGAAGGTCTGGTCTATTTTAAGTGTTTCCGCAGGCAGATGTTTGAGATAGCTCAGCGATGAATAGCCGGTCCCGAAATCATCCAACGCAAACTGCACGCCCAATGTTTGACAGTCTTTAATCACCTGGGAGGTTAGCGATAAGTCGAGTAAAGCCCTGGTTTCCAGGATCTCCAATTCAAAATGAACCGGTTTGATAGAGGGATGGCGCTCGAATGCGTAATAAAGTTGCAGGACAAAATCCTCGGCTTGCAACGATCTGGCGGTGATGTTGACGCTGATCTGGAGTTGCAGCCCCTGACTTTGCCAATTTTCCATGTGCTGCAAGGCCTGGTCGATAACCCAGGCATCGAGCCGGGTTATAATGTCATGCTTTTCAAGCAACGGCAGAAAATCGCCCGGCATGACCAGGCCGCGTTCAGGATGCCGCCAGCGTATCAATGCTTCCGCCCCGAACACCCGCCCTTGCTGCATATCGACTTTGGGCTGGAAAAAAAGCTCGAATTCCTGGTTTTCAAGCGCCTGTTCAATGCGGTTTAGCGCCTCGCGATGCGAATGGAGTTGGCGGTCCAGCTCCAGATTGTAAATATGGAAACAGTTCTTGCCCTCTTGTTTGGCCTTGTACATGGCCTGGTCGGCATGCCGCAATAGCGTGTCAGGGTCGGTGTCGTCTTCGGGAAAAATACTGACGCCAATACTGGCGGATACCGAGACAGCCTGGTTTTTCAAGGCAACAGGCTCGCTGATGACTTCCAGCAGACGATGCAAGGTGGTTTCGCAGTCTTCGACCTTTTCCAGTCCCAGTAATAAAAACACGAATTCATCGCCGCCTAAACGGGCGATGGTATCGCCTTCGCGCAGGGCGTTTTTAATGCGCAGAGCAACTTCGATCAGCAACCGGTCGCCCGCTTCATGACCCAGTCTATCGTTGACCGGTTTGAAACCGTCCAGGTCAAGATAACCCACCGCCATTAAACAATGATCGCGCTTGGTTTGGGCAAAGGCCAGATGCATGCGATCGGCCAATAGAATCCGGTTGGGCACGCCGGTGAGCGGGTCGTAATGAGCCATGAGCTCCAGCTTCCGTTCTTGTTCTTTAAGCTGGGTAATGTCCGAAGAGGTGCCGATGTAATGGGTTATTTTGCCTTGCGGATCGGCAACCGCGGAAATGGTCAGCCATTCGGCGAAAATTTCCCCGCCTTTCTTGCGGTTCCAGACTTCGCCGCGCCAGTAGCCCTGCCGGTTAATGACTTGCCACATATCTTCATAGAAGCCGGTATCGTGAAGTCCCGATTTAAGCAAGCTTGGTTTTTTACCCAATACCTCGTCTCGCGAATAGCCGGTTATGCTGCCGAACGCCGGGTTCATATCGATAATGTTGAGCTGCGCATCGGTAATCAGGATGCCTTCCTGGGTGCTTGCAAAAACGCTGGCGGCCATACGCTGGCCTTGTTCGACTTGTTTGCGTCTGCTGATGTCGCGGCGCAAGCGCATATTCCAGGTCACAATAAAAGCAAGCAGCAATAGCACCGCTGCTGAATAGAGCAGAACGGTTTCGGTTTTTACGCCGGACTCATATTTCAAACTCATCCAACGCGTTTGGATGGCGTCTTTTTCGGACTGGGGAATGTCGGCCAGCGCTTTGGCAAGTAAGCTTGCCAGTTCGGGATGAACCTTGGCGACGGCCATACGATGGTAGTTTTTGTAATCGGCATCCCCGGAAAAAATGAGATTAAGCATGCCCTCTCTTTTAATCGCATAATTGGTTGAGGCGGCATCGCCAATATAAGCATCCGCTTTGCCGCTGCTAACGCTATTCAAGGCATCGTGGATGTTGTCGGCGGGCAGCAGTTGTATTTCAGGATAATCATGCATCAGCAGTTCTTGCATGAAATAGCCTCTTTCCAGCGTCACCCGCTTGCCGTTGAGACGCTTCAGGGTGCCGATAAACCCGTTATTGCTATCGCTGATAATGATCGCCGGGGTGTTTAGATAGGCTTCCGTAAAAATTAAATAGCGCTCTCGGTCGGGGGTTTTATTGGCGTTGGCGATCATATCCAAGTCCCCGCGTTGCGCCATTTCCAGTATTTCAGCCCAGGGTTTATTCTTCACGATGTCAAACTTCACGCCCAGCCATTGCTCGATCAAGGCAAGATAGTCAGCGCTCAGGCCGACGTAATTACCGGCGGCGTCGATCCATTCGTACGGTGCAAAATCACGGTCTATACCGACCCGAATAACCGGGTGCGCCTGTAACCAAGCCTGTTCCTTCGGGGTAAATTCAAGCCAATCCGCTTTTATCTGTCCGTATACAAAGCCGTCCAGGTGATCTATTGAATCGATCAGGCCCAGTTGCCGATAAGTGTCGGCGATACGTTGGAAACGTTTGATGTCGGTGCGGCCGATAGGGACGGTTTCCGGCAAAATCATCTTTGCTGTTTCCTGGGCCTCAAAACGCAAATGCTCGGCAGAAAGCCGGTTGCCGGGATTGTATTGACTGAGAATAAGCCGGATCAGCTCGTCCTGATGCTTGAGCGCATAATCCCAACCTTTGAGCGTGGCGCGCAGGAAACGCCGCACTCTTTCCGGATGCCGGTTTATTTCCTGTTCCGTGGTGAACAGGTTATCGCTTAAAAAATCGACGCCGTAGTTCCGAGGATCGATGATGTTGATTTCGACGCCTTTGTTTTTGAAATAATCAATCTGGTCGGTCAGATAGCTGACCATGGCATCGGTTTTACCGTTGATCAGGTCCTCGGGGTTGAAGGAGTTATCCAGATGGGTGAATTCGTCCGTAGCAATACCCGTTTCATACAGCATGGCGAGCAGCGGCGCATTGTCATAATTATCCTCCATGACCCGTTTGCCTCTAAGCTCGTAGGGGCTGACGATGCCGGAATTTTTTAAGGTAAGGTACACCAGCGGGCTATGCTGGAAAATGGACGCCAAAACCACGACCGGCTTGCCGACCAGCCGTTGTTCCAGTAGGCCGGTATCGGCTACGCCGTATTGGGACTGGTCTTGTAAAACTTGCTCAATGTTATTGATGCCGGGAATGCGCTCGCGGATAGTGACGTCGAGCTTTTCTTCGGCATAAAAGCCTTTTTCCTTTGCCGCGTAGTAGCCGGCAAACTGGAATGAATGCAGCCACTTGAGTTGCAAAGAGACTTTTTCGGCAGGCGGGGCAAGCTCCGCCAATAAAGGTGGTGAACCGCACGCCAGAATCAGTAAAGCAGCCAACCGGAACAAGGGTATAAACATCAGTGTGTGAAAATCGGTAGTTCTAGCATTTTGGCATCGGCATGTAGGTTTGTAATTTAGCTCTTACGATAAAATATTATCACCGCGGACACCCGAAGGACACGAAGTTTTATTTTCTTCGCGCCTTTTGTAACGAATAAAAGCTTTTAAGAGTCTGTTTGCCAACATTCCGCGCTTAACCGATGGGAGGTTTGATGCCGTTGGCGAGTAAGGAATCGCTTTTATAACTATTGATTTTAAATCAAATACACCTATAGTTGCCTGACAAAAATCATCAACCTTTAGCGAGTACTTTATGCAACATTTTCGTCTTTCTTTTTTCGTCACCGCCGTCTGTTTGGCGGCGGCATTTTATTGGGGGGGAATAATGGGGGCTTTTATCGCCGTTATTCTGGGCGTCCTCGAAGTCAGTTTATCATTTGACAATGCGGTTGTTAACGCATCGATTTTAAAGCGCATGGATGACCGCTGGCAGAAGTACTTTTTAACCTGGGGGATTTTGATTGCCGTTTTCGGCATGCGCCTGCTGTTCCCTATCGTGATTGTTTCGGCGGCCACCGGTATCGACTTTATGGGCGTCACCGAGATGGCGCTAAAAGACACGGCGACTTATGCCAAACATTTAGAGGCATCGCATGTGCAAATTGCGGCATTCGGCGGCATGTTCCTGCTGATGGTGTTTTATTCGTTCATCTTCGATGAAACCAAAGAATTGCATTGGCTGGGCTATGTAGAAGAAAAAATGTCCTCATTCGGAAAGCTTGAAGCCATTGAAATTATCATGGCCTTAGGGCCGCTGCTAATCATCCAAAACTACCTGCCGCAGGAAATCCGTTTGGATGCGCTGGTTGCAGGCGTCACAGGAGTTATCTTGTTCGTCATCGTGGATAGTTTAGCGGCCTTGTTCGAGCACGAGGAAGAAGGCGAAGAAGTGGTCGCGGTGCTTAAAAAAAGCGGCATGATGAGCTTTATTTATCTGGAAGTGCTGGACGCGTCGTTTTCATTTGACGGCGTGATCGGCGCATTTGCGATTACCCAGGATGTGGTCATTATCATGTTGGGCTTGGCTATCGGCGCGATGTTTGTACGGAGCCTGACCGTCTATCTGGTGCGGAAAGGCACGCTGGATGAATATGTGTTTCTGGAGCATGGCGCTCACTATGCGATCGGGGTGCTGGCGGGCATTATGCTGGTTAGCATGACCCGTCATATTCCTGAAGTTATCACCGGCTTGACCGGGGCTGTATTGATAGCGCTATCGGTGATTTCATCGATTCGTTACCGGAAACGGATGGCCTGATTTCCGGAGGATGTCACGCGAACCGCCGGAAACGCCGGTTCGCGCTACGCTCAATAATTAATCCGCCAACTGCTGTATGCCATCCAGATACCATTTAGGCTGGATGCTGACTTTAGGCTTAATAAAATGCCAGACTTCCCGAACCTGCCCGGCCTGGGCATCGCCGTCTTCGCGCATGATGGTATCGAACAGCACCACCGCTTCAAGCTCCGAACCGACTTCCCTGACTTCCAGCAGTTCCGCTTCCAGTTTTAATATTTCGGTGCGGTTTTCAGTATCGGATGCTTTCAGCTGATCCTGAATTTCGGCAAAGACTTTGTCTGTTGTCAGCCCCCGAATTTCGGCAAGATCGCGCTCATCCCAAGCTTTTTGCAAATTGGCAAACGCTATCTTTGCTCCGCTAAGGAAAGCCTGTTGATCGAAGTCTTTGGGAACAACGGCGCTTGCGAATCCTGCACCCTGCTGCACCGGCCGGGCGTAAGACGACGCAGCGTTGTTATCTTTCTTGAACAGGATGTCGGTGTCGAAACCGGCTGGATTAGCGTGACTCGGTTCAGGCTCGCGGTAGCTTGAAGCCGACTCCTGATAGCTGTTATCAGACGTCCGGTTATAGGCCGTGCGTTGCGCTGAACCGGCTTTTTTAGCGGCAAACAATTTATAAAGCAAAAAGGCAATCCCGCCAAAAACAAGCATGTCCATAAAATTAATGCCGTGAAAGGCGCCGCCAAACATCGAGCCCAATAACCCGCCCAATGCCAAACCGCCCAACATGCCCATTAAACCGCTACGGCCGGCTCCGGCAGGCGTGGCGGCCGGATTCGGCGTAGCCTGTTGGTTGGCAGGGCGAGCAGGCGGGGTTACCGAGCGTTGATACGGCGCGCTGTAGGAGGATCGACCGCCAAAAGAGCTGCCGCCGCCGAAACGTTTGGCATCCGCGTCCGACATCCCGCCTAGCGTTAAGGAAAGACCCATTAATAAAGCAGCAATAATTCCGGTAGTTTTGTTCATAAGTTTACAAGGTTAGGTAAGTTGAATCATGCCGACTGTTCCTGTCTGCACGCTTCGGTGCGATGTTTGTTGCATCAGGCAACAAGTCCGATTCTTGTATGATTGGGGTGGATAATTAAACAACAAGTTGTGAATTCATTTTTAATAGCATAGCATTGCGCGTATGTTTTCAGCACTACGTAAATTTCTCTTTATCTTTCTGGCGATACTGCAATTGATTGCACCGTTGATGCATGCCCATGCCGGAGAGAAAGTTTCAGACCTGGGACTGCATGTTCCCGGCCTCGAAATGTATGGCGTTAAACATGGTGCATTGATGTCTCAGGCCGTTAATTATGATGCCAATTCCGAAGGCATCATAGTCGGTGTCGATGCGGGCATGAAAGACGGACAAGATGATGCCGTTGTAGATTCGGACGACAGTCACTATCTGCATCAACAAAGCCCTCTATTTAAAACCGCGCTATCGCCTTTCGATACTAATTTTTCTCCGCAACCGACGCAGTTTGTTTGCCGGTTGCTTGTTCCCTCGCTATCCCCTCGCGCGCCTCCCGCTCAATAAGCCTTCTTTCAATCCATAGAGGCCTGCTTTATTGTGTCTCTACGTTAAACCGCATTGAGCTTATTCCCCTTATTCGGGAATAAAATAACGGCGACATAAATGATCTACACAATAATCAAAGTTATTGCCACAAGTCTGCTTATCGTGGCGATATCGGAACTATCGAAGCGAAGTTCATTGCTTGGCGCTTTATTGGCCTCAATGCCGCTCATATCCGTTTCAGCGATACTCTGGCTTTACATTGATACCAAGGATGTTGCGAAAGTGTCTGATTTGGCAACGGGTATTTTTTGGCTGGTTATTCCCTCCCTGGCTTTTTTCGTCAGCTTGCCTATTTTGCTAAAGAATGGCGTTAATTTTTATCTGAGCCTGGGGCTTTCAATGTCGGTGACTGCCGGATGCTATTTCTTCATGACTCAAATATTGATGCGCTATGGCATTAAATTATAGCTATCGAAACGTTACCTTGGCACGCCGCTACGCCAGGCATTCCTTTGCCGCCTGCATCCATGCAGTCGCATGCTCCTATTTTTTTATATAATTTTTATAACGCGGTTAACGCCGCATCGAGTTTAACCTATGTATTTATTGAACCTTTTCAGACAGCTCGTTACTCAGCTTCTGCTTGGGCATATTGTTTTTTTTACGTCGATAGCGCCGAGCTTTGCCGATGCGGAGCATGTTGTCGAGCACCATGATCCGATTGAAAGCGATGCGACCTTGAGCTTATCCAAAGTCATCGATCTGACCCTGGAGAAATATCCCGATACGGCCTGGCTTAAGTCGCTGGAAGAAGAGGCTGGGGCGATGGCGCGGCGCGGCGACAGTTGGACTGCCGGCGCATCGCAGGCGGGGCTGCGTTTTCAGGAAGCGACCAGCGGCACCCTGCATTATATCGACGGCACGGTGCAAGTACCGTTATGGAATTTGGGCCAGCGCGATGCCGAACAAAGGACGGCAAAGCTGGCGGAAAGCAGCGCCGCGTCGCAAGCGGCGGCCGTTAAATTACGCGTGGCAGGCTTGATTAGAGCCGCCCTTTGGGATATGGCGTTAGCAAACTTAAGTTACGAGCAGTCGAAATCTGAACTCGCCATTACCGATCAGTTATTGGCTAAAGTGCAGCGGCGCGTCGAATTGGGCGATTTGCCCCGAGCCGATTTATTGCTGGCGCAATCGGAATCGCTGCAAAAACGTTCAGCGGCAACACAGGCTGAAGCGGAATTAATGCATGCCCGTAAACGCTATACCAGCATCACGCAAACGACCAAAATTCCGGGCGCGTACCAGGAAAAGCTGGTTGAGCTAACCGAAATTCAACAAAATCATCCGGCCTTAGCGTCGATTAACGGCCAGATCGAACGCAAGCAGGCGGAACTCAATGCGGTTAAATTGATTGGCTCCGGCCAGACCAACGTTGCGGTCGGCATCAACAGCGACCGCTTCACTAATGATCCGCGAAGCAATCAAACGGAAAGCTTCAACATCGGCGTTACCGTGCCTTTCGGCGGCAGCGCGCATCTTGCGCCTCAGGTTGCGGCGGTTAATGTCGAATTAAATAAACTGATTGCGGAACGCGAACAACTGTCCCGCGATTTGGAACAGGCGCATCACGAGGCCGAACACAACCTGGAGGTTAACCGGGCTGAACTGGATATTGCCGATCAGTTACAGCACGTTGCCGAAGAGCATTTAAAAATGACCCAGTTAAGCTTTTCGGTCGGGGAAATCGATCTGATGGATTTATTAAAAATCCAGTCCAGAACCCAGCAAGCGGTGTTAAATGCCAAACAACGGGCAGTCATGCTACAGCGCGATATTGCACTTTATAATCAGGCCATAGGAGTTATGCCATGAGACTATTTTTTACCCGTTCCGCAATGTCATTGCTATTGAGTCTGGCCGTTTTCGGCAGCCATGCCGCCGAAAACGTTATTCAAATATCCCAGGAAAATCTTGAAAACCTCGGCGTAACAATGGGCAAACCGGAGCCCGTTACGCAAATTCCTCTGTTGTCCGCCCCGGCGAAAGTGGTGATTCCGCCGACCCAGGAATATATTGTCAGCGCATCGCAAGCCGGAGTCATCGACAAACTGAATGTGGCGATAGGCGATAAAGTGGCAAAAGGGCAGGTTCTGGCCCAGCTCGACAGTCCCGACCTGCTGACGCTGCAACGGGAATACCTGAAAGCGGGCGCCGCACAGCAAGCGTCCTTGATTAACTACAATCGGGACAAAAAATTGCTGGAAGAAGGCGTAATTGCCGATCGACGCTGGCAGGAAAGCAGCAGCCTGTATCATTCCGCCGTTTCCGAGACCGATGAACACAGGCAATTGCTGGAAATTGCCGGAATGACCGCCGGCGAAGTTAATCATCTTGCCCAAACCCACCGCTTAACCCGCCAACTCAATGTCCGCGCGCCCATTGCCGCAGTGGTGCTGGAACGCTTGGCCGTCGCCGGAACGCATATCGATATGATGGCGCCGTTATACCGTATCGCCAATCTGGATGAGCTTTGGTTGGAAATTGCCATTCCTCAGGAACGCATCGGCAGCATTAAAATAGGCGATCGGGTAGCGGTTGAAGACTCCGGGATTAAAGCGAAAATCACCTTGTTAGGCCAAAGCGTTAGCCCGGAAAACCAGACTATGCTGGCCAGAGCCGTGGTGACCAAAACGCAGGAATCTGCCTCTTTGCGCCCCGGACAACGGCTCAATACTCGGATTATCCAGCCCAGCGACAAGACTGTTTTTAAAGTTCCAAATTCGGCTATTGCCCGGAATGAAGGCAAGGCCTTTATTTTTATCCGCACGCAACAGGGATTTTCGGTGACTCCGATCGCCGTAGTCGGTAAACAGGGTGACGAATCCATTATCAGCGGCGAGTTGACCGGCGATGAAGAAATCGCCGTTAAAGGCGCAGTTGCGCTCAAAGCAAACTGGCTGGGTCTGGGGAGCGATGAATAATGGCTAACTTGATTCGCTTTGCGCTGGGCCAGCGGCTGATGATGTCGCATCGTTCCCACGCTCCGGCGTGGGAACGCATCCGGCAACGCTCCAGCGTTGCTAACCGTGACGCTGGAGCGTCACTAACTGCATTCCCACGCTGGAGCGTGGGAACGATAATTGTCATCAAAGGCTCGGTTGCGCTTAAAGCCAACTGGCTGGGAGCGATGAATAATGGCTAATTTGATTCGCTTTGCGCTGGGCCAGCGGCTGATGATGTTGTTATTGGTCGCGCTACTGGCAGGCGGAGGCTATTACGCCTTTAAAAACATCCCGATTGACGCCTTTCCTGAAGTGTCGCCGACCCAGGTCAAGGTCATCGTCAAAGCGCCCGGCATGACCCCTGAGGAAGTTGAAGCCAGGATCACCGCGCCGATCGAAGTCGAGCTGCTGGGCATTCCGCATCAAACCATGTTGCGCTCCATCGCCAAATACGCGCTGACCGACATTACCGTCGATTTCAAGGAAGGTACCGATATTTTCTGGGCGCGGCAGCAGATTGCCGAACGCCTGAATACGATCTGGACGAGCTTACCCGAGGGCGTCGAAGGCGGTATTGCGCCGATGACCACGCCGCTGGGCGAAATGTTTATGTTTACCGTCGAAGGCGGCGGCTTAAGCCTAATGGAGCGTCGCAGTTTATTGGACTGGGTGATACGCCCAGCACTGCGCACCGTATCAGGCGTTGCCGATGTCAATTCGCTGGGCGGCATGGTCAGGAGTTTTGAGGTCGTACCCGATAATATCCGCATGTCGGCCAGGAACATCAGCGTCGCTCAACTGATGACGGCATTGGCAAGCAACAACCGCAATGACGGCGCAGGGCGCATGACCGATGGCGAAGAAGCCTTGATCGTCCGTGCCGAAGGCCGCATCAAAACCCTGGACGATGTCGGCGTTATCGCGGTGGATAACAGAAACGGCGTGCCTATTACCGTCGCCGATGTCGCCACCATCAAAATAGGCGCGTTGACCCGCTACGGCGCGGTCAGCAAAAACGGCGAAGGAGAAGCGGTCACCGGGCTGGTGCTGAGTTTGCGCGGCGCTAACGCCAGGCAAACCATTGCCGGTATAGAAGAAAAACTGGCCGAAATCAGTCCGGGCTTTCCTAAAGGCGTTGAAGCCAAGGTTTTTTACAATCGCGGCAACCTGGTCGACAAGGCGGTCGACACGGTTTTACATGCGCTGCTCGAAGCCATCATGCTGGTTATCGTGCTGCTGATTTTATTTCTGGGTAATTTGCGCGCCGCGTTGGTTGTCGCACTGGCCTTGCCATTGGCGGCGCTGTTCACCTTTATTTTAATGAACTACATGGGCATGTCGGCCAACCTGATGAGCCTGGGCGGCCTTGCGATTGCGATCGGTATGCTGGTCGATGCCGCCGTGGTGGTGGTGGAAAACCTGATCACCCATCTGGCGCATGTCGAAAAAGCCCAGCGCCTGCCGCGACTGCATGTCATTTACCGGGCCACCCGCGAAGTAGCTCAGCCTGTGGTATCCGGCATTTTGATTATTATCATCGTGTTTTTACCGCTGCTGACCTTGCAAGGGCTGGAAGGTAAATTATTTACCCCGGTAGCCTTGACCATTGTATTTGCGCTCAGCGGTTCGCTGGTGTTGTCGCTGACGGTGATTCCGGTGATCGCCTCTTATTTGCTGAAAGAGGTGTCGCACGAAGAACCCTGGCTGCCCCGGCAATTGCAAAAACTTTATCAGCCCGCTTTAGTCTGGTGTCTTGCCAACAGCAAAAAGGTCTTTATCGCGGCAGGTTCCCTGTTGGCCGTGACCGTGCTGGTCTTTACCCAGATCGGCAGCACCTTTATGCCGACTATGGATGAGGGCGACATTATCGTGCAGTTGGAAAAATTGCCGTCGATTACCCTGGAGGAATCCGTGGCCCTGGATCTTCAGGTGCAGAAAAACCTGCGTAAAAATATTCCCGAAATCATTGATGTTGTCGGCCGCGTCGGCTCAGACGAGTTGGGGCTTGATCCGATGAGTTTGAACGATACCGATACCTTTTTGATACTCAAGCCTAAAAAGCAATGGCGCATGGACAGCAAGGAAAAGTTGCTGGACGAAATCCGGAAGGTCATGGCGCAAACGCCGGGCATTGCCTTTCAGTTTACCCAGCCGATTGAAATGCGCGTCTCGGAAATGCTGACCGGAACGCGTGGCGATGTGGCGGTTAAATTATTCGGCACCGACCTGGCGGTGTTAAATGAAAAAGCCCAGCAAATTGCTGAAGTGCTGAAAAACATAAGCGGCGCCAGCGATGTGTTCGCCAAGCAAAATGACGGCATGCAGTTTTTGCAACTGACCATCGATAAATCGGCGGCCGGACGCTTGGGCCTGGACAGCGACAGCATCGAAACGCTGCTGCGCGCGCAGATTGAAGGTTTAAAGTTGGGCGTGGTCCAGGAAGGCATCAAGCGCACGCCGTTAATTTTACGCGGCGACAGCAATACCGCCAATTTCGACAACCTGCAAATTAGCTTGCCGGGCGGCGGGCAGGTGCCGGTCACGGCGGTCGCCAAAATAGAAAAAGTGGAAGGCGTGGTGTCGGTGGGCAGGGAGAGAGGCCAGCGCTTTGTGGTCATTACCAGCAACGTGTTGAACCGGGACTTGGTCGGCTTTGTCGATGAAGCCCGCAAAGCCGTTGCCGACAAGGTAGATTTGCCAACCGGCTACACCGTTGAATTCGGCGGACAGTTCGAAAACCAGCAACGCGCTGCGGCGACCTTGTCGCTGGTGGTTCCGGTTTCGTTGGGGCTGATTTTCTTGTTATTGTTTTCAACCTTCGGTTCAATTCGCCAGGCGGTCTTGGTGCTGTCCAACATCCCGTTGGCGATGGTCGGCGGCGTATTCGCCTTATGGCTGTCCGGCGAGTATTTATCGGTGCCGGCATCGGTCGGCTTTATCGCGCTGCTGGGCATTGCCGTGCTGAACGGCGTGGTCATGGTCAGCTATTTTAATCAGCTGCTCGCAACCGGCATGGATTTGCTCAAAGTGGTGCGGGTCGGTTCGTCCCGGCGCTTGCGCCCGGTGCTGATGACCGCCAGCATCGCCGCATTCGGCCTGATCCCGCTGCTGTTTGCAACCGGGCCGGGGTCTGAAATTCAGCGGCCCTTGGCTATCGTGGTGATAGGCGGCTTGGTGTCATCGACCTTTTTAACGTTATTTTTATTGCCGATTTTGTTTAAATTATTCGGCTTGTCGCCGGAGGAGAAGCAATGAACAGCAAGGAATATTTAGTCACGCTCAACGTGCCGCTCAGTCTTGAAGAAGCGATTGTCGATAGCCTGTTGATGTTGGAATCGGAACATGGCTTTAGCAGTTTTGCGGTCAGTTCGCACGATCATAAAAATGAAGGTTTGTCGCTGGCTGAACAGGTCACCGGACGGCAGAAAAAAATCCGCTTTCAAATGTATGTGCCGGAGCAGGGATTAGCTGCATTATTGGCACAACTGAGAGCGGAGTTTTCCGGTTCGGGGATTAAATACTGGGTGCTGCCGGTGATTGAGAACGGGGTGATTTGAGTTTTTCATCACGAAGGCTGGGGCCGGACGGGGTTTGCAACCCCGTCCGGCTCGGTTGCCAATCGCAACAGTAAGGATTCGGCGCTGCGCTTATTCCGGCCGCGCCAAGTCAACAACCGTAATAACGGTCTTCTCAACCAGTTCCTTTAGGATCTGCAAGCCGCCCGACATAATCATTTCAGGATTGGGATGGTTCGATTCCCCGGCAACCTGCTTCAAGCAATCCGCTGCCGACACCTCGTCATGCTCCTGGATTATTTCCAGCAACCGATAAGTGATCGGGGTGATTTCTATAAAATTAACCTCATCCTCCGGATTACGATAAACGACCAGGAAGGTGGCTTGTTCCGGCGCCGTTTCAGGTAAAAAAGCGGGGGATATTTTCTGGACGGGGTATTGGTAGGCGAGCGGCCAAGCCAAAGGCGACAACCGGATGCGCAAATTTTGCAGGTCATCCGGGTTCCGGCGGTAGGCGGGTACGGTTTCCTTGGCGATGGATAAGGCCATTTCCACCCATTCGTAATGCGCCAGCTCCAGCATAAACGGAAAATCCTCCGAACTGTCGCGCTCGTTTTGCAGATAATCCAGAAACTCTTCCGGGATTTGGGAAAAATGCGGCGATTGACAGGTATGTTTGGCGAAAAAATCCTGGCCCAGTTCGAACCATTGCCGGTCATTCAATAGCGTCCGCAACACCGGAAAGTTGGCTGATAAAAAGCTGTCGATATTATTAAAAAACAGCTCCCGGTACATCGCCATGCGCTGCGGCTTTACGTCGGCAGGCGGCGGATTGTTTCCGGGGTCCCTGATATACGCGGCAAACTCAAGCTGTTTAGCTTTAAAATCGACGCTCATAACGGCCTCAAGCGGATTGCTTGGCATGTTGCGTTCCCCAGGCTTTTTGTATGACGCTGATGGTGTTAACTTCCCTGATTAACGCGTCCATCGCAGGGATATTGAAATCCCGCTCCAACAGCGTCGGAAACACGCCGTAAAGCTCATAGGCTTTACCCAGCAGCTTCCAAACCGGGTCGACCACCTCGGCGCCGTGGGTGTCGACCAGAAAATCCTCGGCCTCGACATAATGCCCGGCGATATGCGCATAAGCGATGCGGTGCGCGGGCATCGCCTTTAAAAACGCTTCGGCATCGTAACCGTGGTTAACGCTGTTCACGTAAATATTATTGATGTCGATCAGCACATCGCAGTCCGCTTCTTCGATAACGGCATTGAAAAAATCGATCTCGGCCATTTCCTGGCCGGGGGCGGCGTAATAGGACACGTTTTCGATGGCTATCTTTTGCTCCAGAATATCCTGGACGCGCTTGATCCGACCGGCGACGTGAGTGACCGCTTCCGACGTGAACGGAATCGGCATCAGGTCGTATAAATGCCCGTCTTTGCTGCAATAGCTTAGATGTTCGCTATAAAATTTGATCTGATGTTCGGCCATGAACCGTTTGACTTCACCGACGAATTTTTCATCGAGCGGGTCGGTGCTGCCTATCGACAGCGATAATCCGTGACAGATAAAATCGAAGCGCTCGGTCATCGCGCGAAATTGTTTGGCGTATTTTCCGCCGATGGTGATCCAGTTTTCCGGCGCGACTTCGTAAAAACCGACCGCTTCGGGGGGGGCTTCGACAATCCGGCTTAAAAAAGACCGCCTAAGGCCTAAACCGGCGCCGTGAACGAGATTTTGGGTTGTGTCCATAAGAACACCTGGTTCTGATTTGAGGGGAATTGGAGGGCATGATGATCATGCCCTCCTTATACTAAAAGCGGGAAGTAATCGCCTTGGGTTTATTTTCCGGCAGGTTCTTTAGGCATGGCGCCGCAAGCGCCTTCTTTGCCTTTCATCATCGCGCCGCAGGCCGCTTCCATGCCCGGTTTCATTTTGCCGCCTTGCATCATCGCGCCGCATTTGCTTTCGCCGCATTTTCCTTCGGTTGCTTTAGCCGCATCAGGTTTTTTGTTGCCTGCACATGCGCCTTCCGCCGCCTTAGGTTTGTCCATGCCGCCCATTTCCGCGCCGCATTTCATTTCAGCCGCTTTATCGGCAGCTGCAACTTGCATGTACCCGGCAGACATTTCAGTCATGCCGAAAGGATTAGCTTCGGCATTAACCGCAGTAGCCGCAAAGGTAGACAAAAAAGCCGCGCCCATTGCCGCAGCTAAAGGTGTTTTATTAATTTTTTTCATTTTGACTCCTGAGTGTTGGGATAAAAACATCGAGCTTCTATTCGTTCCCGGCTATTAATCCGGGAGATGAATCGATACGTAAAACGCATCGAATGCCGCTCATCATATCAAAATCGACTGAATAAAGAATGAATATCCTTCTATCCCGCGTCGTCATCTTGATGTCCGGTTTTATGCTCATATTCGCACAAATCTTCAATAACGCAGCTCTGGCAGCGCGGCTTTCTGGCAATGCACGTGTACCGTCCATGCAAAATCAGCAAATGATGCGCATCTTTCTTATGCTGTTTAGGCACCCATTTATCCAGTTTGCGTTCCACCTCCAGCACATTTTTACCGGGCGCAATGCCGGTACGGTTGGCAACTCTGAAAATGTGCGTGTCCACCGCAATCGTATGTCGTCCGAAAGCGGTATTGAGTATGACATTGGCTGTTTTTCTGCCGACTCCCGCCAGTTCCTCCAGTTCTTCCCGCGTTTGCGGCACCTCGCCTGCATGCTTATCCAGCAACTGCCTGCACAGCGTGATGATATGAGCGGCCTTGCTGTTAAACAGCCCGATAGTCTTGATGTACTCTTTCAAGCCCGTCTCGCCCAACGCCAAAATATCGCCCGGCGTGTTGGCGACGGGAAATAATTTGGCGGTCGCTTTGTTGACGCCTTTATCGGTCGCCTGAGCCGATAGAACGACCGCGATTAATAATTCAAAGGTGCTGGCGTAGTGCAACTCCGTGGTCGGTTCAGGCATGGCTGCGGCCAGCCGGTCAAAAATATCCAGGCGTTTTTTTAGGTTCATGGTGAGAGTGGGTTTGCGCTCGATAATGTGCCGCTATTCTCAACATAATCGAAGCGCGAAACAAGATATAGATCCCGAAGTTGGTAAAGAGATACACAGCCCTCTCGGCAATTGCTCCTGGAGCCGGACGGGGTTTGCAACCCCGTCCGAAACGTTTGACGGATGAAAATATAGCAGTCGTTATCGAAAACGGTAGGGACGGGGGTTCAACCCCCGTCCCGCTCGGAGGTATAACGATGCTCCCTGAGCGTGGGAACAATACGACAACATGTCGATATGCAGACCTTTCAGGCTTTTAAAACCAGACATGAAAAAAGTTAATTTTGGCAAAATCCTTAATGGCACGCATAGCAAACCCGATTGAATATCTGAAACCGGAATAATGGGCCGCAACCCTAACGGCTACTTTGTCCAAAACCCGGCATCCTGTATCATGTAGGCTCTTTATCCATACCAAACACCTATCTACTCAGATTCGATCTTCACCCTTTCACCTTAAGATTTATGAACATCGGCAAACTTTATATTATTTCCGCACCGTCCGGCGCCGGTAAAACCAGCCTGGTTAAGCAACTGGTTGCCGATCTGGACGGCCTGACAGTATCGGTCTCCCATACTACCCGGCAGATGCGGCCCGGCGAAGCGCACGGCCGGGATTATTACTTTGTCACGGTCGCAGAGTTTCAAGCCATGCAGCAAAAACAGGCGTTTCTTGAACATGCCCAAGTTTTCGATAATTTTTACGGCACGGCGCAGCAGACCGTAGAAGAAAACCTGAAACAAGGGTTGGATGTGATTTTGGAAATCGACTGGCAGGGCGCGGAACAAATAAAAAAACTGCTGCCCGACAGTCTTTCCGTTTTTATCCTGCCGCCATCGACCGAAGTGTTATTGCAGCGCCTCAGAAACCGGGGCCAGGATGGCGAAGAGATTATTGCGCGCCGAATGCGCGATGCGGTAACCGAGATGCGCCACCATGACGAGTTCGATTATCTGGTGGTTAATGATGACTTTGCCTTGGCGCTGACCGAATTAAAAAGCATCATCATCGCTAACCGCTTAACCCGGCAACGCCAGACTCATAAACTGCAACCTTTATTGGCTTCGTTGCTTTCGTAGGGACGGCTAAAACACCGCGACATTTTCCCAAGCCGCGCATTAATCCCAGCGGAGCTGTTTGTTGAGTTTGTCTTCGGTGTGAATCCCGGTTTTGCTGGGCACATAGGGGAGTGGTGTAAATTGTGCCATCCCTGGCTCCCGGATTCGCTACGCACGCTAACCGGTCCGACGCAAATCCGTATCGAATGGATTTTTAACTTTATTTAGGAAAACCTATTTGCCCATTTCCATATCCGCCTTTGCCGTCAAAGGGAAAATAATAAAGCACGGGGCCTTTGAAAAAGGGTATGAGTCCGGCATTCACATACCCCGAGCCGGAGCTACTCAAATTAAGCGTTGTCGCGCTGACCGCATTCGTGCCTGAATCAGAACCGACCGGGAATTGCAATAAAGCGTTTGATCCGGATGTTAACGTGAATTCCGTATTCGGCTTGACGCCGGACTGAGTTTTGCCCCCTTCGACACTTTCGTCAGCGTAAACGATGTTATTTCCAAGGTACGGATCTAATGCGCCGATTGAGATTGTCGATGAGACGGCGTTAGCGGCGTCAGTATGAATTTCGCCCGATGGAGCGCCTGTATCAAACACAATGCCAATTTCATTTTTAGCAAAGGGCGCTTGTTCAGGCAAAACATCCGGAAGCGACGAAAGATTCAAATATCCGGCGAGCAATTGCTCGCAATAACTGGGTATATCTGAATAAGGAAACGGTTGCGTGCCGGGCGAAGGCGGCGCTTGCATGGCATATAGCGTAAAGTTATCAATATCGGAGGGGGCAAGGCCAATTTGTATAAAGGGACTCGCTGCATTAAGGTTGATGATATAGCCGTTGAGCATGGCGGGCGTGGAACCCTCAGCAGGCGGTGGCGGAAGTAACTGGGGAAGAATGCCGAAAAACCATTCCGTTCCGGTCGTTTTATCGGTGAAAGGGGCGAGACTCATGCCAAAATCGCCAAAAAAATTATTCCAAAGCGGTGGATTTTCCGGAGTGGTTTCCGTTAGCGCATTTGCCCATCCGCTGTTAAAAGTGCTATCGGTACCTTTGGTTGCTTCAGTGATTCGGGAAACGGTCGTTGAGACAGATAAGCCATTCTCGAAGTAAACCTCGGTTACGACAGGCTCTCCAACGTATTGAATGCCGCTTGAATAATTGATCGTTTGCGGACTTGAATCGGGAGACGGTTTATAAGTGGAAGCAGGCCACCAATTGTCGTTGCCGGCAGCCCAAAAACCGCTGCCGCCGGTATCGAATTCGTACATCAGGAAGGTTTTGTTATCGAAACCGGCTTTGATGCCAATTTTAAATTCCCCCCCAGGCAAAGAAAATTTATAGAGTGGAATTTTAACAGGCGAGGTGATACTGGACATTTTAAGACTCCTTATAGGTTGCGGATTAACGGGTTAAGCTCAAAGACTTTAAGCCCACCTGATTGCCGGTCGGATCGAACATCATGCCGTACGCGAACAACGGATTGAAACCGGTATTGATGAAGGGCTTGCCAACATTCTGACTGCTACCGCCGCTGCCGATAACATGCACCAGCGTCGGGGCCGGCGTAGTCACGCTACTGCTGTCTAGCAACGGTAGTGAGGTCTCAGCGATGGTTACGGCGCTATTTTCTGTCGTATATACGAGTGTAAGGGGAGCTTCGCCAGGGGAAAGCTTCGCCTGCGCCGTGCCTGTCAATGGAAAGCTAAAACAGTTGGAAACCGATGCTGCGCTATCGGCATTAAATTCAAGCGTAATATTGGCGGCATCCCAACTTGAATCTGTGCCGGGTAAAGGGAATAAGGTCCCCATATTATTTACCATCATCAGATCAAGCCCGGTATCGATGAGCAAGGACACCGGCGTCGTTGTCAACAATGTTGCCTCTGCGTTAGCTACTGTAATGGCACCCTGCGGCGTATTCCAGTTCCAGTCTTGGTAGGTTCCCGGCGCGCCCTGGGTCTGAACGGCGAGCGTTTGGAATGCGAATGCGTTTGATGGACTGAGGCCAAGCTCCACTGTCTGGTGGTCCAGGTAATAAGAGGGATAGAGCGGCGCAGAATTGTTGTTGGCGGTCGTGAGGTCGGCCAAGAATGCATTATCGGCGATCAAGGGGCGATCAAAGCCGACCCCCATCATGAAGGGAGATGCGCTGGTCGCGCCCATCACTTTTACATTTTTGGCGATCACCAGCGGATTTCCCCGGCCGTCGTCGCCTATGCCCAGTTCGGCGATGTAAAAATAGAAACCGATTATCGAATCGCCGGATGGCTGATAGACGATAGTCGCAGGCTCGTATGTCGTGGTAACGCCCGGCAGTAGCGGCATCAGCGCAAGCTGGGTTGCAGTGTATGCGGTTTCTCCAGTTGTTGAATCCTTAGTAGCGGTTGACGCGGCGGAGTCATTCTTCTGATATAGGTCTGTGGCTGGTATAACGATGCCGCACGAACCCGTATCGATCTGAACTTGAAGCTCAACTTCATAGCTGTAAGCGCTGCTTGTTTGATTTGCAACTCCTATTTTGATCATGAATTTTCCAGGGACACTCGTGTCATGGGGTATGGTAATCGGCGAAGCGTAGTTGGTCATTTTTATACACCTGGTTATCTAAAAAAACACAATAGTTAATAATTTTGAGCGGCAACAGCGGCACAATCGCCCAAAGCAGGCGCTTACGACTACATGGACAAAAAATGATCCCGTAGAGATAAACTTGGCGTTTGGGAACAAGAAAATCATGCCGTCATTTTGGGGAATCGCAATGTTGTACGTAACCGGCTATGCCCGTCCTGACGGCAAAACTTTACTGCCGCTTATCCGGCCCCTAAAAGACTGCGGATTTCAGCCTCCGCCGAAGTGGTCATCCAATAGCCGAAATTGCCCAACATATTCGCTTGATTCGGTGTAAGGTTGATCACCGATCTTGGATTCTGGCCAAACACTTTTACATAAGGGAAATCGCTCAACTCATCCGTTTGCAGCAATGTCTGCACATCGAAAGGCAGTTGCGCTACCCAATCAGACGAGAGGCTGTTGAAAACCCAAAGTATGTTGCAGGTCCATCCTCCGGCGATGCCGAACCAATTGTTTGGCTGCACCGCGTATGAATCTTTCCAGAACACCGGGCCTCCGGCCTTCATTGCGCTTTCCAGGCCGGCTTTAAGCGCCGCGAACTTTGCCGGATCGAGCATTAGGCTGTTGGGATTTGCATCCACTTTAGCTTGGCTTTTCCAATCGAAAACGTGTTGACCGAACAGGGAAGCAATCTGGTTGTAGCCGATCGCTTGGTATTGCGCGGTGGTCGTGTCGAAAGGCTCGGTCAGGAACACCACGATGTTTTCCACGCCTCGGGCAAGCAGGGAAGCCACTCCGGTATCTTCGGTGATTCCGCCATCGCCGAAATCGTAAGTGTTCGCCTCGGGAGTAAGCGTCTCGTCAGTAGGGTTCCAATAACTGTACGAAGGAAAGATCAAGTCGGGCAGCGGGTCTTTGTTCATCACCAGTTGCTCCAACGCTTCCCCGCTGGTGCCGACCGGATAGCACAGAGAAAACTTTTCAACTCCCGGCGTGACAACAGCCGTTCCTTTCGCCTGATCCACGTGATGAGCCGACGGCGTATTGAAGCCGAATGGTTCAACGAAAGCCCCGCCGATATTCTGCCCTTTTATTCCCGCGCCCTGATGAAACGCCTTTACGCCCACATAGAGAGGCGTGCAATTGCAGGAATAATTGCTTGCGCCCAGCGCATCGTTTTGCGACATCAGCGAGGTGTTCATGATCGGGAAAGGCCTGTTATCTTTCAGCGTAATGAAATCGGACGCTTTCAACTGCGGGTTGCGTTTGATAATGTTGCTCACCGCATTGGCGTCGGTGGTGTAGTAGCAGGTCGTTCCGTTGATGCCGAACGGCTTCAGGAAAATGTCTCCCACGGCGCGGACGTAGGCGCTGAAAGGATGCAACAGCAACAGTTCTTCCAAGGCCTTGTCCACGATGTCCGCATGGGTGACGGCGTAGGTCATGCTGTTATCGGGCACCTGCTTGAGAATGTCTTTGGTTAACTGCGCGGGCTGATATTTCCGCCCGCCCAGGTAGGTTTTATCGTCTATGGTGTCAGGGAGAAAACAGAACGGGGCGCTGCCCCAACAGCCGCCGGATACGCCGGAGATATAACGGATATTGTCGAACACATCCATTTCCTGCAAGGCGTAGAAATAGCCCATGATCAGCGACGCCGACACGGTTCCTCCGCCGGAAATAGAGATGCCTGTGTTTGGCCGGTTCAATATCGGCCGATACGTCAAGTCCGGATCGCTTACTTCCGGATATTGAAAGGCGGCCGCGGTTGTGTTCCAAAATCTGGCATTCAGTGTATTTGTCATTTTTCCTCCTAAAAACCAAGTTAAATTACCCCGGTCTTTGCCGAGGGCCTATCTCATTGAATAATCCGAACGGCTTGCCTTGGAGCGCTGAACCAGTTGATTCCATTCGGTTCGACCAGCGCGCCGTGCGCTTTTAGCTCCGTTAGAAACGTCCCGCCTGTTCAGAACTACCGAGCGGGACGGGGTTGCACCCCGTCCCTGCCGTTTTCGATAACGACTGCCATATCTTCATCCGTCAAACGTTTCGGACGGGGTTGCAAACCCCGTCCGGCTACACTGCATTCCCACGCAGAGCGTGGGAACGATGCGTGAATGATTAAACTACATAGAATCCGCCCTCATTGATTCAACATCAATCATTCAACCGGACATCTGCAAGCAGGCGACCAATCAAACCACCTCAACAACCGCTTCGGCGGCTTGCAGGCCTGCCGTACACCAATTGAACAGCCACAGCGCTGTAAGGGCATCCGGCGAATCCGAATTGACAGCCACGGCATAACTGATACGGCTGAGGTAATTAGTAATATTGCCGGTTTCGCCAATGATAGCCGCACTTCGTTCATCGCCTGCCGGATCCTTTGACAGTTCATAAAAATGCCAAACGGAACAAACCGCCGCAGGTATCACGAGAATGTTATCAATAACGGCGCTGGTCGCCCGATAGTCCTGCCCCGGTAAAGGGTTTTCCCCTCCGGACAGCCAGCGTTGAAAAGAAGCGCTGTAGACCAGTTTGAACAGGGTCCTCAAACAAAGCGTTCCATATCTCAGTTCATTGATCGCGAGACTCTGTATCGGGTATTGTGGATCGACATCATTGCCAATTGTTTGGCAGGCGCTAGCGCATATCGACATGATAGTAACAGGCGTTGACATAGCATTTTCAGGGCCGGACGGGATAACCGCTTCCATTGGAGAAATGATGCCCAATACCGTGTAAAAGGCTCCCGCATCCAAGTGCGCGCAGCAGGAAACGATCTTGGCCAATGTAGAAGGCGTTGATGGCGCGGCGCTGCTTGCTCCGGAAGAAGAACTTGCGATGAGTTCCGTCTGATTGCCCGGAATAGGGGTTTTATTTGCTACAGCCGGGGTCGCGCTTTGCAATAGCGTTGTTGAACCGGATGATTGGGCAGGCGTACTTGCAAGGATAACGGCTTGGGTTGACGACGCGGCGTTTTGCGCCGGGTTCAGCGTATTCACAACCGTTTGATAATCGGTGGCTGAAATCAAAAAGCCGGTATTTGCATCATCCAGGAAAGGCGCAGCATTGTTGGCAATCTTATAGACAATGGTTACCGGCACCGCCGCGATCCAACAAAACAAATCGAGAAATGAAAAACTTGGCACGCCGAAATCGCTCAGAATATCTGAAACAACCGGAATATAAATCTGCATGTTGAGTATTTCTAAAGCCCCAGCCGCAAGATCGATCAGCACCTCAAACAAGGCGTCCATTACCACTTTCGCACTGTCCAAAACGCCATCGGCCAATATGGCGACTATCTTTTCCAGCGCTTGGCTAAGCGTCAACGAGGAATATTCGCCGGCAAGATCCTGAAACTGTGTCAATACGCCATCGAGCGCTTTCTCTTCATTTCCCAACGCCTGAAGAAATGTTGTTAAGACGCTCTGAGTGGACGGCGCATTGGGTAGCGCAGAGGTTGTTGACAGATTTGAAGCATTGTTTTGAAAATGGTGCGACAACATTGTTGTCGACGCACTCTGATTCTGAACGGGATTTGAGCCCGCCGCCAAAGAGGCTGTCGCTGAACTGCCCAATCCCGTCCAATCGGTGATGCCCGCCCAGTTGTTGATGGCGGTCTGAGCGCTCGCGATCATTCCGTCAAACTCGGATTGCAAAGTCGACAAGCCATTGATTTGATTTTGGATAAACAAATTGATCAGGTTTTCGATGACCTGTTTCGTGCGTGTAATATCTTGCCAATCAAACAAAAATTGCAAATACTTGATCAAATCGCCGATAGCCGTTTTGATGGCGTTGAAAACCCATTGCACGGCGCCGACGACTTTCTCAACGCAATCAAGCACCCCATAATATGCTTGACCGGCGATGTTCGCTATAAAGTGCCATAGCCCTGAAGCAGCATCTTCAACGATGCTGATCTCAGCCTCTACGCCGGACTCGAGCCATTTGAAAATATCCCCCGCATCGGCTGCAATTCCCTGAGCCGCGCTTGCCGGCGCCGCCGTTGCAGCAGGCGTTTTGGTTGGAGAAGATACGTTGGCATAAACAGTGGCGAGGTTCTGATTCGACAGGGCGAGGCTGCCCAGATCCGTTGGCGAAGCGCCCGATGCAATCAAGGCTTGCGTGCTTCCATCCGGGTTGGTGATGACCGCGCTTTGCAAGCTTGACACCGAATTCAGCTGAACCGCTTTGTTGAACGGCTTGTCCATTGGATTGATCGCAACAGGGTTCCCACCCTGCTCCGCAACCGTCAATTGAGTCCCTTGAAGATTGCTCACGCACTCGATGATAGTGATGCTTCCCGCCGTATCGGTATTGATTGGAATGGGCGTTGTATCCAGCACATAATAAAGATTGTTGATGAAAAAGCTTCCGCATGAAGCGGCGCTCAATAACAAGGGCGATTGGGCGACCGGCTGATTATTGCCATCCGCCAGCTGGATTCTCGTCGTGTAAGAACTGAAGCTTTGCGCCGGCGTATTGACAGCCGGAGGCGGCAAAGTAATGCTCTGCGAAGCCCATAAACCTGTCGTTGGCGACTGCGTCATTTTATAAAGCGTGCTGCCGCCCACCGCGAAGAATGTATTGCCGTCGTTGACGCAATTTACATAGGGGGAAATCATATCTACGCCCGATAAAATAGGCAACGGATAGCTCCAGGCGCCGGCCGTGTTTATTTGGCCGATGGGGCAAGTCGCATAAAAAACCTGATCAGCCTGATTTAAACCCCAAATGTAAACCTGGGTGCCGGTGCTGTATGCAAATAAATGGCTAACCCCGGTGAACAGGCTGTTTTCAAACAATAAAACACCCTGGGCCGAATCTGCCTGGTTCGAACTGGCGAAATAATATAAACCGCCGTTTGCCATCACATAAAGATCTGTGGATTGATCGCTATTCCGACATGACGCGATGGCCTGTGCCGTCAAACTTCCCGGCAATACGAGCCGGCAAGGATTCGCGGCAACAGCCTGATCAAACGCATTGTACAGCGGCTGATAAGTAAATTGAGGGCTGCCGCCCACTTGGCCGATGGTATATAAACCGTCAATCGGTTGGCCATGCTGCCTGCCAAGGCAAGTCGAATAATTACCCGCTTGCAGATCGATCGTTAAGTTATGCACGTTCCATGCGCATCCTTCTGTTTTTTTCGGGTCGATATAGTATCTTGAAATCAGCTTTTCAGGACTCGCCGGATTCTGAACGATGTCTGCAACGATGTATTGACCGCTCGAAGTCTCGCTGATAAATACATTTGCAATGCTGATCGCTGATGGCGCCGGAACTTTTGAATTATCGTAAGGATAAGCAACCCAAACCGGTTGGGTTAACCATGAAGCGTCTGAATTGGAATTGCCAAGACAAAGATACAGATGATCGTTCTGGGTATCGTTAACCACCATCGCGACGCCGATTGTTCCATCGGCAACATTTTGCGCGACGGCAAAAATTTTACAAGTGATGCCTGTTTTACCGCTGAAGTCTTTTGCGATTTGAGCGCTGCTCAAATCAGTCTTCGTCCATCCGGTTGAAGAAACGCCGTGCGTTTCCTGGGTGACGTAAAAAACATTGTCCGTACCGACAGAAAACAACAGCGACAAACCCGCACTGGTTTGAAGCGCCTCAAACTTGGCTTGAGGCGACATTATTTCCGCCTGCATATAGTTCGTCATCAATTCCGATGAAAACGTAATCGTATTCGTAGTCATAGCTCTAGCCTTTTCTTAACAGAATTAACTCTAAATTTTTAACCGGGCTGCACATAAGTGATATGGGAGACCAGATCCTGATTGTCTGAAAACGCGACATCTTCATATGTAAAGGTATTGCCGCCCGGAAAAACGAAGCTTTGAGCCGCCGCAACCGGAATATCGGTAAATTTTGTGCCGGTAAAAGTATTTACCCAGCCTGCTACAGCGTCCATTATGTTGTTGTCGTCGGTAAAGAAATTCGCAAAAGCGCTCGCTTGCGGCAACTGCGAATTATTAACGGAGTTTGTTTGCAGGGTAGCAATCAATCCGCCCGTTGCATTGACCGACAGCGTATAAGTATCGGTGATGGTTTTATCGACTATGTTGCCTGTCAAATGATCGCCAACACCCGATATATCGAGATAAACAACAAGATGCTGAGTAATCACGATGGCGCTCCCTGTAAACTCGACGGATACATTCATCGTTGTAGTCATCGCCATGCTCCCGAGGGCGCCGTCTAAACCCGCTTGATCGCTATTCGATGAACTGTAAGTCATAGTCAATACAGTCGAACCTGCGTCGGGGAAAACGGACGTCGGCGTTTGCCCCGGCTTTAAATTCCAGCCGTAATTAACGGTTGTGCCGGACAGCGTTAACTTGACATAGGACTGATAACAATTACGTGCAACATAAGGCGAAAGCACGGCCTGAAAATATTTTGCGAAGGTGTTCCTGTTGATAGCGATTACGCCGTCATAACTCGAAGATTCGGTAGAATCTATCCAGTTCCAGGTAAATGCTGTTGCCGCCGGAAGCGTGTTTCCATTCGCCGCGCACAGATAGCATAAGGTAGCAAGGCTCTGCTGCTGTTGGCTGGGACCTGCAACTGCTTGTCCATTTGTACCTATGTAAGGATTAACTTCCATGTTGAGGTTGGTCAACGTCAACGAAGAGGGAGGCGCGGTGGATTGCGCGATCGAATAACCCAATACCGGTTGTCCGGCTTTTTGTAGCTCAGAAAAATATGCACCGATAAAAGCGGATTGTAGACCGGTATACAGAGGCGTGCCCGGCGTCACCCCTGAAATCGTTGGAACGGACTCAAGCGCCGCATTATTCAAATCGAAAAGCAATTGTTGAACGCTGAATGCATTGCCTCCGAGATTCTTTATTTGAGCCTGGACGGCTGCCGGCAAACTGCCGTATGCGCTGGTTGGCGTGAGTCTTAGGTCGACCTGGGAAGTAAATATCCATGCAGCGGCGGAAGGCTGCGATTGATTAAGCCAGCTCACAATGCCTCGCGGCCCATAGCTTGCTTCAACAACGGTAAACTCCGAGCACATCAAATTATAAGTCACCGAAGCGGTATTGGAGCCTAGCGTAACAATCGTGGGCAATGCAGGCCCGCCTTGAGTTAAAGGCGCATAACCGGTGGGCAGCCCGATTTGCGCTTTAAAGGCATACATGAAATAGACGCCGGATAAATTTTGCACCTCTTCGCTGGTCAGAGACGCGCCATTCGCTACACTGAAAGGATCGGTTCCTTTAGCCTGCGTAATCAGGGTTGCATAATCAATTACCTGGGGATTTCCGGCTTGATCCATGACATAACACATCGTGACAACCGGCGATTCCAAGCCGCTGATATATTCATCCATGGTTGCATTAATGCTTGCCTGCGTTGTCGCAACGACAAAATCATAGCCGTATTGGGATGACGAAAGATTGGAGTTGACTGAAGACATTACTTTTCCCATTCAATATTGTTAAGAGGCCGATAAAAAGTGGCCATGTATATATTGCTTTCAGGTTATCAACCCTATCCGGATTACACTTGCCGGAAATGCGGGTTAGTTTCTTGCTAAGCGCCCAGTGCATATCCCGTCGCGATGGGGCGCTGATTGGATGCGAGTGCCCGACTATAACCAATCAAAAAAAACGAACCCTACAAAAGCCTACATAAAATCGCCAACCTGCCGCGTTTGCCGCAAGCTGATGAAATCCTGAGAACTTTATCTGAGTGTTAATCTCCCGTTTGGCGGTCAGTGGAAAAACTATCCGGAAGTCTGCTGCCGTAATAAACATAGATTTACACAGGAGGAATGGTGGATTCCTGTAAACGCTTGCGTGCATAGCGCGTGGAGGGAGGGAACGGGAAAATATTGCGTTACACTACAGTTATCTTGATGCACAACTGATAACCCAGCCCACGCACTGCCTTGATGGGTTGATCGACTGCGCCCGCTTGCATGAGCTTTTTGCGTAAACGGACAATCTGGACTTCCAACGCATGTTTACTGAAATCCGCCTCCCCTTTGCCGGACAATTCGATCAATTGCCAGGATTCCAACCGATGCCCCGGCGCGCGGGCTAAAACTGTCAACATCGCTGTTTCATGCGCGGAAAGGCTGACGCCGTTCCGGGGGCCTTGTAAAAATAAGGCGGCGAGGTTCAGCATAAAAGCAGGCCGTGCCTGTTGATAACCTTTTATGCGTCTTGCGAGCGCGCGTACGGCGGCGCCTAGCTCTTCCAGCGAGGTCGGCTTGGTCAGATAAATATCGGCGCCGCTTTCATAGCCGGACAGTTTTTCGTTGATCCGGTTGCGTGCGGTCACCATGATGATGCCGATCTCAGGCTGTGCTGCGCGGAGGCGGCGCGTCAGGCTGATGCCATCTTCGCCCGGCAGGTTGAGGTCGATCACCATCAGGTCAATAGGGAATGCGCCGATTTCGTCAGCCAGGGCTTCTGCGCAATCTACGCCAACCGCGTTATGCCCCATGCTGCGTAACGCTTCGACGGTGACTTCGCGCAGGGCATCATGGTCTTCCACCACGACAATATTCAGAACGGTATCCATATAGCTCGAACCTTAGGAAGTGTGCATGAAATAACGTGAACAACTCGCGCCGATAAATTTTCAGAGGGAGTGCAAGCTTCGCCTGCACTCCGGCTATTAGCAGCTTGCCCAAGTTATTTCATGCACATTCCTTAGTTCGCTTTCAGATGTGCGATGCGGATCAAGCCGCCGAAGCTGGAGAGGCTGTGAAAGTATTCGTTTTTAGAAAAAATTAAAGAATTCACCACGAAGACACGAACGACTGCAAGGATGCAGGAGGTAGAGCAACGCAGGAGCGGTTGCCGAGGGCACGAAGAAAAACAATCGTTTAAATTCAATACATTGAAAACTTCGTGTTCTTCGTGCCTTCGTGGTAAAAAATGTTTTTAGCCTAATTTGGATAATAATTTCACAGCCTCTGGAGCTTGGGAACCCGCCTATTGCTCAAGCCAAGCTATTTTACAAACCAAACAACTCCCGCATCTTCTGCCCAGGACTCTCCGCCCGCATAAACGCTTCGCCGACCAGGAAGGTGTAGATGCCGTTATCCAGCATCAACTGCACGTCTTCATGGGCATGGATGCCGCTTTCGGTGATGATCAAACGGTCGGCAGGAACATCGGCTTTTAAATCCAGCGTGGTCTGCAACGAGGTTTCAAAGGTGCGCAGGTTGCGGTTGTTGATGCCGATCAGTTTGGTATCCAGTGTTAATGCCCTTTGCAGTTCTTCGGCATTGTGAACTTCCACCAATACGTCCATGCCCAGTTGGGTTGCAATGTCGGACAGCTCGTGCATTTGGCCGTCTGCCAGAGCGGCGACAATCAGCAATATGCAGTCGGCTCCCAACGCGCGGGCTTCATAGATTTGATAAGGGTCGACCATGAAATCTTTGCGGAGCACCGGCAGCGGGCAGCGTTCCCTGACCATTTGCAGGTAGACTTCCGAACCCTGGAAAAACTCCTTATCGGTTAATACCGACAGGCAGGCCGCGCCATTCATCGCGTAATCCTGGCCGATCGCGATCGGCTGGAAATTTTCCCTGATCACGCCTTTGCTGGGCGAAGCTTTTTTAATTTCCGCGATAATCGCCGGTTTTTTTGCCAATACCTTGCTTTGCAGCGCGTTATAAAATCCGCGCGGACCTTCTACGCCACCGGCAATTTCTTCCAGATTGGCGATGCTCATGCCCAGTCTGCGTCGGGCGACCTCTTCGGCTTTTTTATCGAGGATTTTTTTTAAGATGTCAGGGGTATCGGTCATTGTTTTAGTTTTTTATAAGGTTTTTGAATATGCGATCAACGCATCGAATTTGGCTTTTGCCGCGCCGTCGGCGATAAGCTGCCCCGCTTTTTCTATGCCTGCGCTTAAGGAGTCGGTAATATCGGCCGCATAAATTGCCGCGCCTGCATTGAGCGCCACAATGTCCCTGGCCGCTCCGGCTTTATTGTCCAGCACCGATTTTACCATCACCAAGCTGGAGGCCGCACCATCAATGGCCAATTCGGCCAGACCGGCACGTTTAAAACCGAATTGCTCCGGCGTGATTGTATAGAGGCTGACTTCGCCGTGTTTAAGCTCGGCAATGCTTGTCGGCGAGGCAATGCTGATTTCATCGAGCCCATCATCGGCATTGACGACCAACACATGTTTGCTGCCGAGTTTTTTCAGCACATGAGCCAGCGGTTCCACCCATTGCTTGGCAAACACGCCGATCAACTGGTTCGGCGCTCCGGCGGGGTTGGATAACGGGCCCAACAGGTTGAACAGGGTTCTGACGCCCATTTCTTTGCGGGCATTGCTGGTATGCTTCATCGCGCCGTGATGTTTGGGCGCGAATAAAAAGCCGACGCCGATTTCATTGACGCAATGCGCGACTTGTTCGGCGCTTAAGTCCAGGTTCACCCCGGCGGCTTCCAGCAAGTCGGCGCTGCCGCAACTGCTGGACACGGAACGGTTGCCGTGTTTGGCGACCTGTCCGCCCGCTGCTGCGACGACAAAGGCGCAGGTAGTGGAGATGTTAAAGGTGTTCGCGCCATCGCCGCCGGTGCCGCAAGTGTCGATGACATGGTCGCCTGTTACCGCCACTTTGGTTGCCAGTTCGCGCATCACTCCGGCGGCGGCGGCGATTTCGTCGACGGTTTCGCCTTTGCAGCGCAGGGCGATTAAGAAGCCGCCGATTTGCGCATCGGTGGCGTTGCCGCTCATGATTTGCCGCATCACCTCGCGCATTTGCTCGTAGCTAAGGTCTTGTTTGTTCAGCAGGGCTTGCAGGGCTTGTTGTATTTGCATGTTTTTGTTTGGGGTAAATTATGTTTCACCACGAAGACACGAAGGACACGAAGTTTATATTTTGATTTTCTTCGTGCTCTTCGTGTCTTCGTGGTGAATCTTTTTATATGTTTAAAAGTTAATTCAATTCATCCTGCAAGCGCTGATAAATGCCGCCGAAGCTGCCATTGCTCATCAACACAAAATGGCCGCCGTAGCGCGCTTCGAATTTGAGCTTAGCGATGATGTCATCCAGCGACCGGCAGATTTCGATATTACCGGCGTATTTTTTCAGCTCGCCCAGGTCCCAGCCCATCGCTTCCGGCTGGTAGATGATAGCCAGGTCGGCATTGCCTAAGGATTCCGCCAGCGTTTTGGTATGTACGCCCAGGCGCATGGTGTTCGAGCGCGGTTCGACGATGGCGATGACGCGCTCCTGTCCCACCTGTTTGCGCAAACCGTCCAGCGTCGTTTGTATCGCGGTCGGATGATGGGCGAAATCGTCGTAGATGGTTACGCCATTGATGCTGGCTATCACTTCCATCCGGCGCTTGACGTTTTTAAACCGCCCCAGCGCGGCTATCGCATCCTTGGGCAGGATGCCGACGTGTTTGGCGGCAACTATCGCCGACAACGCATTGTAGACATTGTGATTGCCGGTCAGCGGCCACTCGACACGGCCCTGCACTTGGTTGTCCATCAGTACATCGAACTTGCTGCCGTCGCTGTTAATCAGTTGGGCGTTCCACCGGGCGTCTCCGTTAATCGAAGTCTTGGCAACCGGCGTCCAGCAACCCATCGCCAATACCTCATTGATATTGGCGTCGCATTCGGGGCTGATAATCAGGCCTTCGCCGGGCACCGTCCTGACCAGATGATGGAATTGTTTTTTGATCGCGTCCAGGTCGGGAAAAATATCGGCATGGTCGTATTCCAGATTATTCAGGATCGCGGTGCGGGGGCGGTAATGGACAAATTTCGAGCGCTTGTCGAAAAACGCCGAATCGTATTCATCGGCCTCGATCACAAAAAAATCCGACTCGCCCAGTCGCGCCGAAATACCGAAATTCAGCGGAATGCCGCCGATTAAGAAACCCGGCTTAAAACCCTGGTGCTCCAATATCCAGCTCAACATGCTGGTGGTGGTGGTTTTGCCGTGGGTTCCGGCAACGCCCAGCACCCATTTGTCCTGCAACACCTGCTCAGCCAACCATTGCGGGCCGGATACGTATCTTAAGCCCCTGTTTAGCACCGCCTCGACTTCAGCATTGCCGCGCGACAGCGCATTGCCGATAATCACCAGATCGGGTTTGCTATCGAGATTCTCGGCCCGATAACCTTCCGCCAGCGCGATGCCTTGCTGTTCAAGCTGCGTGCTCATCGGCGGATAAACGTTTTGATCGGAGCCGCTGACCTGATGCCCCAACTGTCGTGCAATCACGGCAAGTCCGCCCATGAATGTCCCGCAAATACCTAAGATATGAATATGCAATGTTGTGTCCTGAGTTAAATTATTTTTTGCCTTCGTCTTCTACCGAACCATCCGACTCGCCTTTTGCCCCGGCATTTTCCAGGATTTTGATGATTTTTTTTTGGCCGATTCGCTTGGCTCTGGTCATCACAGTGTTATTCTTCTTATCAATGGCATTAACATCGGCGCCGGCTGCAATCAATGAATTTACGATATCTTCATTGCCGAAAACCAGCGCATCCATTAACGCGGTCGTTCCCGCGTTATCGGCGATGCCGACATCGGCTCCGTATGCCAACAACGCTTTAACAATATGGACATTGCCGTTAAAGCTCGCCACCATCAATGCGGTGCGACCGCCGGCTGTTTTACTATTAACATCAATACCTTGCCCCAGCAATGTCTCCGTTCTTTCAATCTTGCCCATCATTGCCGCGGCAAATAAATCTTTGCCATCTTCCGCATGAGCCGCTTGGGTCAAGACCAACAACAGGATTAAAAAGCCGTCTTTGTATTTCATACTGAATAGTTGCTTGCGTTTAATGAAAAGTTACGATGAAATAATCAACACATAACCTATATGATCTAATAATGAACGAAAAAAACAAAATAATAGTTGAAGCCACGCCTCATTTCATCGAGGCGCAGTCTTCTCCCGATGAGGGTCGCTATGTCTTTGCCTACACCATCACTATCACCAATGTCGGCGAAATACCGGCAAAGCTGCTTCAGCGTCATTGGCTGATTACCGATTCCAATGGCAAAGTTCAGGAAGTCAGGGGCGACGGCGTTATCGGCGAACATCCTTATCTGAAACCCGGCGAGTCTTTCCGTTATACCAGCGGGGCAATCATCGCAACGCCGGTCGGGACCATGCAGGGCGCCTATACGATGTATTCCGATGACGGCGATAATTTTAGCGCTGACGTTCCCCGATTTACTTTATCCATCCCAAGAACCCTGCATTAACAATGTCTATTTATGCTATCGGTGATATTCAAGGCTGTTTCGATGAATTATTACGGCTCCTCGATGCGATCTCTTTTAATGAACAGTCCGATCAGCTGTGGTTTGCCGGCGATTTGGTCAACCGCGGCCCCAAGTCTTTGGAAACGCTACGCTTTGTTAAATCGTTGGGAGATTCTGCAATCACCGTATTGGGCAACCATGATTTGCATTTATTGGCCGCTTCCTGCGCGCCCAAAATAGCCAATAAAAAAGATTCGCTGCTGCCGATCCTTGAAGCGCCGGACAGGGATGAATTGATCGATTGGCTGAGGCATCGGCCGCTGTTTCATTTTAACGATACTTTCTGCCTGGTCCATGCCGGTCTGCCGCCGCAATGGGATTTTAAAAGAACCCAAAAAATGGCATTGTTGGCGGAACAGGCCTTAAAAAGTCCCAATTATCAGGCGTTTTTAAAACAAATGTACGGCAACAAGCCCAATATCTGGTCGTCTAACTTGAAAGGGGTCGAGAAGCTGCGTTTTATCGTCAATTGCTTTACCCGAATGCGTTATTGCGATGCTAACGGGCGACTGGATTTTGTTGATAGCGGACCTTTAGGCTCCCAAGCCAAAAACCTAGTGCCCTGGTTTGAAGCGCCTAAACGTAAAAACGCCGACATGCGCATTATCTTCGGCCACTGGTCCTCTTTGGGCTATTACGAGGGACCGAACTGTTATGCGATTGATACCGGCTGTCTTTGGGGCGGCCAATTGACCGCATTAAAACTTGGGGAACAGGTAGAGCGTTTCAGCATTGATTGTCCCGAAGCTAAAAAGCCCCGTAAAAATATTCTGGCAGTGGCGGGTTAAAGCTTCTGCTCTTAAAAATCTTTTATTCACCACGAAGACACGAAGAAATAAAACTTCGTGTCCTTCGTGTCTTCGTGGTGATAATTTAATCAAGGTCTTCGTTTTTCCAGCCTCAAAAAACTGTAGCTGAATGCCGCCTCGGGATCGTCCTGAATATCTTCCCGCTCCACCTCGACCCACTGATTTGCATCAATCTCGGGGAAAAACGTATCCCCGGCGAAGTTCTGGTGTATTTGCGTCAAATAAAGCGTATCGGCAACCGGCAGCATCGACTTGTAAAAATCCGAGCCGCCGATAACGAAAATCTCTTCAGCATCGCGGCAACTCTCCAGCGCCTTATCAATATCGTTAAACACCAGACAGCCCGGTTGGCTGTATGACGGATTCCTGCTGATAACGATATTGGTGCGCCCCGGCAACGGCCTGCCTATCGACTCATAGGTTTTGCGGCCCATCAAAATGGGCGAGCCCATGGTTATCTTTTTGAATTTTTTGAGATCGGCGGATAAATGCCAGGGCATCCGGTTATTCAGGCCGATGGCCCGGTTGCTCGCCATCGCGACGATAAGTGATATTTTCATTTTAATGCAGTATTCTTTGAATAATTAACTTTTACCCAAGCATCATACTATGAAAAATATACTGGTTGTATTTACCGGCGGCACTATCGGCTCTGTTGCAGCCGGCGGTACCATCGATACCTCCGAGACCGCATCGTTCGAATTGATCCGGCAGTTTCAACAGCGCTATGAAAATCACCGGCAAATCCATTTCGACACGATCCAGCCGCTACAGATATTAAGCGAGAACCTTGCTCCCGCCGCCTGGAAAACACTGATAGCCGCGATAGAAGCCGCCCGGCCCGATCAATACGGCGGCATCATCATTACTCATGGCACAGACACGCTGGCTTATACGGCTTGCGCGTTGAGCTATTATTTTAATGCCGCCAAGATTCCGATGCTGCTGGTTTCCAGCGATTACCCGCTGGACCATCCCAAAGCCAACGGGCTTGAAAATTTTATCTGCGCCGTTGAATTTATCCTGCAAAAAAACGAGGCTGGTGTTTTTGTACCCTACCGGAACCCGCAGCAAACAACCCAGTTGCATCAAGGCATTCGCTTGGCTTGTTCATTACAGTTAAGCGGCGATTTTTTCAGCGTCCAGGGCAAGAGTTACATGCAGTTTGAAAAACGGCAGTTTTCATTATTGAATCCTACAGCGCAACAAACGCAGGCCCATATCCCCTTAAAAGCCGCTTTTTCCGAGCGTATTTTAATGATCAGACCTTATCCAGGACTGGATTACAGCCGGTTTAGCCTAGACAATGTCGATGCGGTTTTGCATGATTTATATCATTCCGGCACCGCGTGCGCCTCGCTGCAATGGGGCGAAAACTATTCGCTGATTGAATTTATAAAACGCTGCAACAAACAGGACATCCCCGTTTATCTGGCTCCAGCGATTAAGTCGGCCGACGCCTACCAAAGCACCCAAGCCTTAATGGAGCAAGGCGCTGAAATAATCTGGAATATGTCGATTGAAGCCGCTTATGTAAAACTGCTGTTGGCCTATGGCAATTTTGACGACGAGCAGGAAATAATGGTGTTTATCGGCAAAGATATTGCCGGGGAACATCTTTAAGACGGCAAATACCAGAGGACTTCGTTAGGGGCTCTGACTCATGCCGTTAAATTAAGAACGTTGCGAGTCAGACCTTCCAGGTTTTACGACTGCCAGGGAAGGCGGAAGTGCTGGAGCCGCCGGGAGCGGCACCAGTAAAAACCTGGAAGGTCTTGCATATCTTAAAACCTTATTCGGCAATAAAATGATTCTGATAATCGTCCATGGCCCGCCTGATCACTTCATGCGCCTCTTCCCGGCCGTAAACATTGGTTATTTCGCAGGAACTCTTTTCGCTCGGCAGCTGTTTATAGGTCAAAAAATAATGTTTCAGACGGTTAATATAAGACTCGGGGCAGTCCGATACGTCACTCCATTGCCGATAAAACTCATCGCCTTTCATGACCGCAATAATCTTGTCGTCGGCTTCGCCCCCATCCAGCAAACGAAAACCGCCAATGGGTATCGCCTGCAACAAAATATCGCCATGCGTCACGCTACGCTCGCTCAAAACGCAAATGTCCAGCGGGTCTCCATCGCCTTTCGCAACCGGCTTGCCGGATCTTAATGCGGCATATTCGGCCACCCTGTCCGCGCAATAGGTTTGCGGAATAAAACCGTAAAGCGTCGGCACCGTGTTCGAGAACTTTTGCGGCCGATCGATTTTCAGATACCCGGTTTCTTTGTCGATTTCATATTTAACGGTGTCCGACGGGACAATTTCGATGAAGGCCGTGACGATGTCCGGCGTATGGTCGCCCGGACTGATGCCGTGCCAAGGGTGAGCTTTGTATTGAATATTCATGGTTAAGGGTTCATTTTGCTTAAAAAAAGAAGAGCGCTACGTTCACTGCATCGTTAAACAGAAATCGGCGCTTTGATATGCTCGTGCGCCCGATAATCGACGACTTCGAAGTCTTCATATTCATAGTCGAATATCGATTCCGGCCTGCGCTTTATTGTTAATGTCGGCAGTGCGTAAGGCTTGCGGGTTAGCTGCAAGTCAGCCTGCCGCTGGTGGTTCAGGTAAAGATGCACGTCGCCGCCGGTCCAGACAAAATCGCCGACTTCCAAATCGCACTGCTGAGCGACCATGTGCGTCAATAAGGCATAACTGGCTATATTGAACGGCAAACCCAAAAACGTGTCGCAACTGCGCTGGTAAAGCTGGCAGGACAGCTTGCCGTCGGCGACATAGAACTGAAAAAACGCATGGCAAGGCGCTAAAGCCATTTTGCCTTGCGCGACATTCTGCTGCGGGCTAATGCTTTCGTCCGGCAAATCCGCGACATTCCAGGCGGACACGATAATCCGGCGGCTGTTGGGCGTTGTTTTAAGTTGCTCGATAACTTGCTGAATCTGGTCGATATGCCGACCGTCGGGCGCGGGCCATGAACGCCATTGATGGCCGTAGACGGGGCCTAACTCGCCGTTTTGATCCGCCCATTCGTTCCAGATGTTGACATTATGGCGATGCAAAAAGCTTACGTTAGTCTCGCCTTTTAGGAACCAGAGCAATTCATATATAATTGATTTTAAATGTATTTTCTTGGTGGTAACCAACGGAAAACCTTCCGCCAGCGAAAAGCGCATTTGATGGCCGAAAATGGACAGCGTGCCGCTACCGGTTCTGTCGCCTTTCGGACTTCCTTCGCTGATAATTTTATCGAGTAATTCTAAATATTGCTTCATGCGGTATCTGCCCCATAACTCCATTTATTCATAATGCGTCCACATCATAATGACTTTTATTGCTTGCTCATTTTCTAAAACTTCATAGACAAGCCGATGTTGTTTATTGATTCGTCTTGAAATAGCGTTTTTCAAGTCACCTTTTAAAAATTCAAATTCGGGCGGATAACTGTAAGGGTCTTGAGCGATTAAATTCAAAAGATCTTCTACTTTACTTTTCAGGTGGGATGTTTTTATCAATTGGGCATCTTTTTTAGCACGGTTGGTGTAATACAGTTTATACATTACCAATCCAATTGATCTGAACACTCATCAAGCGGCGTTTTTAAACCATCAATAATCGCTTGCTTGATTTCCGGATTTTTTGACAAATAATCATTATCGGTTTCTTTGTTAAAATCCTTCTTAAGAAATAACACGAAATCAAGAACCTCTTTTTGTGAAGTTAGAGGTAGGGTTTTGATTTCCCGATTAATTTTTTCTTGTAACGTATTCATAATTTTTCCTCATCACAAGGCTAACTTAAAAGCCGCTTTATTTATTCGAGTTCTTTGCCTTATGCGCAAAATAAAATAACCCGGCACCGATCAAAATCATCGGCGTTGACAGTATCTGTCCCATAGTCACCCAGTCCAAAGCCAAGTAGCCTAATTGCACATCCGGCATCCTGAAAAATTCGACAAAAAACCTGAAGCAGCCGTAAAAAAACAGCGCCATGCCGGTAGCGGCCATAGTCGGTCTTGGCTTGCTGGTATAGACCCAGAGAATGACGAACAATACCACGCCCTCTAAAAAGGCTTCATACAATTGCGAAGGATGGCGGGCCAACAGGCCGGCGTTTGGAAACACCATGGCCCAAGGCACATCGGTAGGCCTGCCCCATAATTCAGCATTGATGAAGTTGCCGATACGGCCCGCGCCCAAACCGATAGGCGCGAGCGGGGCGATAATGTCGGTCAGTTGCAACATGCTGCATTGCTGCTTTTTGGAGAACAGCCACATCGCGATAAACACGCCCAACATGCCGCCATGAAAAGACATGCCGCCCTGCCAGATTTTAATCAACACCAGCGGGTTATCCAGGAAACCGGCAAAATTATAAAACAGGATATAGCCGATTCTGCCGCCCAGCACTACGCCGAACGCGCCGTAAGTCACCAGGTCTTCTATGGCTTCCGGTTTGATCGGCGACCAGGGTTGCTCGGCGCGTTTTTGCCCTATAAACCAGACGGCGGCAAAACCGATCAGGTACATCAGGCCGTACCAGTGAATCTTTACCGGGCCTAAACTTACAGCGATGGGGTCGATTTGTGGGAAACTTAGCATAATTGTTGGATGAATGATTTATTGAAGCGGTGATTGATGAATAAGCTTTTTTCAACTTTAATGTCATGCGGAGAATGTCATCTTGTCATAAAAATGAAAGCATCCGGTGCCGTTAATTGTGAAAAATTTCTGTGTGTCTAGCAGCGCAGATTGGTAGTTGTTATCCAAACTCGTGTTTTACTTGTCTTATTGTATCTTTAGGCGCATCTACCCGCCTAATAAGATTTGCCTCTCAGGCCTCGTGTTTGCATCGTCGATTTGCCGATTAAATCTGTTTATGTATTGTCAATTTCCGACTGGCATTAAAATTCATCAGCAATTATCTACTTCTTATGTTGCTCCGGCAGAGCCTTAGCGGCAGCCTCCAATATATTCAAGTTGTATGCTTCACCTTCAGACTCCAACAGCGCCCGGCGCTGGTCGGCGAACTTCATATATTCGGCTTCGGCATGAGCGTCGGCTTGTTTCTTGGATAGGTTGCCTGCATTGGGTAATACATTGCGATCATTAAATGCCAGAAAGCTATTCAGTTTTTCTTCCCAATCCTTCAAAAAAACTTCCTTGCGCCGCTTGGCCTGATCCTCGGCAAAGTCCAACCACATCACCATAATTCGGTTGAGCTCGCCGATCTCGTTTTCAAACAAATAATTTTTAGCGATGCTGACATCGGCTTTCCGTACCGTCCCTGATTTCCAAGTCGTTAAGCCCATATTCGCTTTGCTGCTGTCGGCTCGCTCATGGATCAGCTCCGCAGCGGTTTTACCGGTGACAGCAAAATGCAGTTTGTTTTGTATCACTTTGAAAAACTGCGTCGTTTCCGCCAAGGTCGGTGAATAATCGGCCGCCATTGCAAAAATCTCCCGCACGCGTAAATACATGCGCCGTTCGCTGGCTCTAATATCGCGGATGCGTTCCAGCAATTCATCGAAATAATCCGGCACTCCCGAACCTGCAACGGGCGGATTTTTCAAGCGCTGATCGTCCAAGGTAAAGCCCTTGACCAAATATTCGCGCAATCGCTCAGTGGCCCATCGACGGAACTGGGTGCCGCGAGTCGAACGTACCCTGTAGCCAACGGCCAGAATCGCGTCGAGATTGTAATGGTCGATATTGCGGCTTACTTGACGACTGCCTTCCTGGCGAACTATTAGGAATTTCCTAATAGTTGCCTCTGGTTGTAGTTCACCATCGGCGTAAATGGTTTTTAGATGTTCGTTGATTGTCGGTATTTTTACCTGGAATAATTCCGCCATCAGCGCTTGTGTCAGCCACAGCGTGTCTTCTACGAACCGGCATTCGACTCGGGTTTTGCCGTCTTCGGTTTCGTATAACAAAAATTCGCCTGGAATCATTGGTTATTCCTATAACAAGATCAACATCAGTTACTCTAAAGCCGTAGGTGTTGAGGCACGAAGCGCCTCCTCAATCGCGATTGAGCGCTTTACTTTGTTCAGCGTATCCACAAGCTCGAAAAAACAAGGTCATCAGGAATCTTGATTCCTATCTTCCAACGTATGCCAAATCTTTAGGATCACAATATCGTCATCATCAAACCGATAACGCAGGATATATCCTCGCTTTCCAAAAGGAATGGCAATCTCGCGGTCATGTCGGCCATCAAGTCGTCGGCCAAGGCCGGGATGATCGATAAGAATCGCCGCACCTTTCTTCAAAGCTTCAGCGGCACGGCGGGCGGCTTCCGGATTGTGGGGTTCGATAAACTGACACAGTTTTTGCGAATCCGCCAAGGCGGTTTCAGACCCTTTCAGCGTCAACGTTCAGTCTCTGGCGTATGGCCTTCTTGATCAGTCCCCCAAGTGTCGAGCCATGAAGCCATAGCTTCATGGCTGACAAATTTTCCGCTACGCTGGTAGTCCGCCCAAGCCTCATCGGCTTCGCGGTTTCGCGTTTCTATGGCTTCCTCCCTTTCAAGGTATTCACGGATTGCCTCACGCATCAACCAATGCGTAGAACGCTGCCTAGCCGTGCCCAAGGACTTGAGGAGGTCACGTATTTCTTCATCATGAGCGCCTTTCAATGCCGTATTTTTTTTCACGCAATTTAAATGCGGTATCACCGCCTTCCAGAATTACGCATACATGTTCTCGGATACCTTGGGCATCAAGAACAATAGTGTTCGCCTCATCTAAAAGGGTGGAATTTTCTAGGCTTCCAGACTTATATGCGAATTTCTTGTTATCTTTATTTTCGCTTTTCACTCCATGCTGGTTGGCAACAATAACCAACTCACTGTCTGATCCAACGACAATATTTGGGTTGTGAGTCGCAACTATAACCTGACGCTGAATCTTCTTTTTCTTCAGATACTGAACTAAATCAAGATAGATCGCTCGGTTATCCAAATCGTCTTCTGGTTGGTCAATAAGAATAGGGCATTTTTTATCGCTGAAATCTAGCAAAAGCTTGAGTACTACGAAGGCTTTTTTACCATCTGACATTTTCTTGAATTTGTCACCTTCGTATACAAGGTCATAGCTCACTCCATAAAAGCATTCCGTCATTATCGTTGTTGCTAGAGATTGACCAGTATATCCGCCTTTTAATGTCAGCCTATTGGATAAAAACTGATCTAGTAAGCTAAATATTTCATCTCGATACTTTTCATTATCCTGATATTCAAATTCCAAAATTTTGCGACTTGACGAACTTTGGAGGTTAAGAGCGCCTTCAAGAATTCTCTGGTATCTTTTTTCATCAAACTTATAAAACGCATTGATATCCAAACCGTCTTGGCTATCGGATAGATTAGGCAACAACTCATCTGTGATGGAAAAATAAATATTATGTGATTCAAGGATTTTTCCCTTAAATTGCTCTCTCTGCTTTTCTAGCTCAGATATTTCACCCATTAAAGAATCTATTTCGTTCAGCTTAGATTTTTGCTCCTTGATTCTATCTTGTATCTCATTTAGTTGACTCGAATTCTTATAGGCTTGCGAGGCCTTAATGTAATCAGGATTAGCTTCAGACTGCTTAATCTTTTCTTCTTCATCTTCCATATTTCTCTTAAGTTGTGCAATCGCCTGCTCTAATCCACTATTCCATCTATTGTCTGTTTCGCTCTTTAAAGTACTGAATAGCTCTATGACTTTACTGCGTGAAACATCTGAAATAGTTGCAAACTCATACTCCAAATCTTGTCTAATTAAGGAAAACTCTTGGAGTCTTTCAATTTGATTGGCATCTTTAACCAATTGATCGCATGACTTATTTGCAGTCTCAATTATTCCTTTGTGCTGTTCATAGTTTTGACGCTCTGATTCATTTAGCTGCAAACTATCAAGCTCATTAAGTTTTGTTTCTAGCCTATTTATCTCCTCTTCAACGCCTTTTTTGTCACCTTTTTCAGCAAGCAAAATAGACCGTCTGTTTATGTCGGATAGTATTTGAAAAAGGTCGTTGACATAGGTAGATAGCAATTTCTTTAATTCCGCCTTTTTAGTGGAATATGACTCCAGAAAACAATCCTTTCCTTTTATTCTAAGAATATCTTGAATTAGATCGCTTAGCTTAGTGTCATTGGTTGCAAGATCATACATATATCCTTGCTGAAAAAACTCTATTTCTCGGTCGTCGTTAATCTCGCCATCTTTCCATATTACTGATATGGATGAAGAGATTTCTTTTACAAAACTCTCATACTCAGGCTTTTGTATAAAAGAAATCGGTTCTTCCGTTTTTAGCTTCTGAGCAATAGCGGTTAATAAGACTGACTTGCCAGTTGAACGACCACCGATTATTGAATTCATGTTTGGATTCAGTGGTACCTCAGAATTTAAAATAAGGTCGTTAGAAATTTCGACCTTATCTATGACTTGGTATCCTGCTTTATCTTCTGGAATGATTGCCTGAATAGCTACGCGTGAAGGTTCAAACATAATCTGTCTCAAGCCTTCAAATGTCGGGTCAGCTTTTATCCATGTAAAATTACCATCGTCATCTGCTGCTAGAACATCTTTCAGGCTTCTCGCATCTGTTGCTGTGGTATAACAGCAGCCAGCAGTCAAATCAGTAGGCCTACTAGCTATGTATTTTAATAGGGATTCACCACCCGTTTTATTTTTTCCTTGAAGTATATTGAATTCTTGGTAGTTAAATTGATCTGCCAAGTGTGTCCTATCTGTCTTGCCTCTTTCCTGGAAAAGCCCATTACTACTATTGCAGTGAGGATAAATCGAAATTCCGTCATTTTCCTTAATTATGCTTAATACTTCGGTATAGGATTTATTAGATACGGTCAAGGTACCATTTGTTTCTTTGTTATCTACATCAATTTTCGAAAGAAACGTTGTAATTCCGTCAGAAAAACTACTTTTTCCATAAATTACATCACCGAAAAATGCCAAAATATGTACTCCTTGTACATTTATCTCAACGCCTCCAATGAGGCTAACCGAACTATTTTTTGTGGCATTTAAAAGTGCATCCAATAGATGTGAGTGATCATAATTGTGATCAGTGATACCAATGCATACCTCATCTTTATGGAAGGCCTCTAAAAACGATACGAATGTTTTGGCATAGTTCTTTGCTCTTGTCTTTTCATCGTCAGTGGAAACTGTATAAAAATACTCTTTAGAATCAAATTTAAAGACATCCTCTTCTGAGCCTACAGCATCAACAAATGCACTCCATTCGACTGGATGTGAGACTTTCAAGCCTTCAGCATAATTTTTGAGTTCATCATAGCCATCATCCAGAATGGTCTGCACTTGTAAATCCCAACGCCGCCATTCAGAACCTTTAGGATAATTCTTGCTCACATCAACTCCTTTTTCTTTTTAGTTATTCAGGAACTTAAAAATTGCTAGGTGGGCGCTTATGGCCCTATAGCAAATTTTTTATCTATCTTAACAACAGATAATGTCAGCTGACAAAGATTCCCGTAAAAAGCCATATCTTCTAAACTGGATAACATGCAATTTATACATGATAAACGTTTCAAAATTACACTTTATGAATATGCCGGAGTTCACCACGAACACGACATTTACTTTGCTATCAATCAGTCTCGTCCAAAATTAATCGAATTGTTTCTATCGTCATAAACAAAGTCATCGGCTGCAAAGGCGATTCCACGAAACCGCGCGATAGATAGAACTGCTTGGCTTGGTCGGAAAGCGCATGAACCAATAAGGCAAACACTCCGGCATCACCGGCAACGTTGACTGCCCGCAGCATCGCATCGCGTAACAATGCCTGCCCTATTCCCTGATTGTGGTAGCGATTATCGACGGCGAGCCGACCCAGCAGCAGGACCGGCAACGGGTTGGGCATGTTGCGTCGCATCGTCTTGGGTGCGGCCTCGTGGCTGATCGCTCCGGCCGACAGGCTGTAGTAACCGATAACATCTGCACCGGCGCACAACACGAAGCAGCGGGAAGCGCCGGAGGCATGATTCTTAAACGCGCGCTTTTTGAGCCATTCGTTCAGGGATGGTTCGCCGCTGTCGAAACTCGCCAACTCATGATCAGCGGTGATCGGCGCGGGCGGGGTTAAATCAAGCGCGCTCATTTCTCCCAGGGCGCTTTGGTCTTGAGCAAACGGCGTAGCTTGTCAGTCGGCGGCAATGGCTGGTCGAGCAGTGCCTGAAATTTAGCAAAGGTGCCTTCATCGACGGTAAAGAATGCTTGGTCGAGCAGCACATCTTCCGCTTCACGACAGGCGGCCTCAAGCATGAAATCCGAGCGGCTACGGCCTAGGCGACTTGCAGCTTGGTCGATCAGATCGCGCTGTTTGGCCTTGGCGCGGATGTTGATGGAAACGGAAGTAGCTTCTTTGGTTTGTGCATTCGGCATGGCTATACTCCTCTGTATATAGGCTGAGAATACATTGTTGTATAGAACATTACAACACAGCCCGGTAGGTCGGGTTAGGCGCTAGCTGTAACCCGACACATACCACGAAAAATGTCGGGTTACGCTACGCTAACCCGACCTACGCAACTACGCTAACCCGCCCTACTCAACTTTTAGCCTTTTCCCACAAGCCGCGCCAATGCACGTTCAATCCAACCAAACCCGATAAATTCCTGCTCCAGACGCAGATTTTTACGGATTCGATTGTCCCGCAGATCGTCGAACAAGCCTCGCTCGTCTGCGGTCAGTAGCGGCAAGTCGTGCAGCGCTTGATCCTTTTCATTCCCCCACAAAGACTGATGGGCCATCAAGGTGTCGCGATCCATCATAAACGACTCGACGTGACCGAATCGGTTGCGCAGCTGATTCAGGATGGCAAAACCATGAGTATCGATGTCGCCCCAGTAATATATAAGGCAATCCGACAGCCAGCGAACCTGGGCCAAGCTATCCCAACCGTAACCCGAGCCAAAGATAACCAGACTGTCGGCTAGCGCGGGAAAAGCCAAAAAATTGGTTTCGTTCTCGGTAATGAAGACTCGGCGGGCAAGCGCCGGGAGTTTGGCAAAACTATGGCTGTCCAGGGTAATGTCTTCACCCGGCAGCGGCGATTTGGACGGGTCCAACACTCGAAACCGTATCCGCGCCGGTTTGTCCCGAAAGCCGTAGCGCGCGGCAAATTGGCTTACGCCGTTTGCCTTTGTTTCTATAGCGTCTTGCGGCAAGCTTATATCGAATAGCTCGGTCAGCAGCCCACGATTTGCCTCGATAAACTTGCTGTGCACTCCCGGAATATCCACCTGCCGCAAGTAAATGCCCGGACGGGGATGGGCTTGCATCCAGTCAACGATGTCCAGCAGCAAAGACCAATGACCGGCCAGCTCCAGCGCTTTTAGCGGCCGTTTGGCCAGCCAGCTCAGCAGCACGGGTTGGCGTTGCCGGGTCAGGTCGAGCAAGGCGCTAAATCGGGCGGCCTCGTTGCGCTTGCCGAGCATTGCTAGCGCATCGTCGAGGCTATCGATCCACGCTTCGCTGGGAATCGAATTGGAACCGACGACACGGTGAACAAACGAGCGCATCCCGATTCGGCAATGAGGGACAGCCATAATGTCTTTTGCCCAGCCGCGCACGGCCTCATAGTTGCCGGCAATCTCGGACGAGGCCGGGCCTTTCAGGGTCAGGCGCTTGGGAAAACCGCTATCGGCATTGACCAACTGCGCCAGCAGCTCGCCCCGGTCCCATAATTTTTGCACCTGGGCGCGTAGATCGGCGGGGCGAGTCCAGTTCATACGCTTTCACCGGCATTTTGCCTGCGCGCGTTTTCCTCCCGGTATTCCTCGATGGACAGGTTGCGAAGCTGGGATGCCCGCCCTTGCTCGTTGTAGACAAAGCCGACGCTCGAGACGAAGGGTTCGATGATATGGATTTTTTGCAACGGGGTGACTATCAGCAATTGCAGGTTGAGTTTCTCAAACAAGCGCAAGCCGTATTGCGCCGACTCGTCGGAACCGCGGCCGAACGCTTCGTCGATAACGACGAAGCGGAATGAGCGCGAGCGCAAAGCGCCCCATTCCAAACCGAACTGATAGGCCAGACTCGCTGCCAATATGGTGTAAGCCAGTTTCTCTTTTTGCCCGCCGGATTTGCCGCCGGAATCGGAATAATGCTCGTGCTCGCTGTCGTCGGCGCGCCAGCGCTCGCTTGCCGCAAATACGAACCAGTTGCGGACGTCGGTGACCTTTGCCGTCCAGCGCTTATCCTGGTCGGAAAGTCCTTCCCGGCCCCGAAAACGGTCGATGATGGTTTTCACTTGCAGGAATTTGGCTTCCGAATATTGCGCGTCTTCGGAACCGGTCAACGAACCTTCGGTGCAGGCTCTCAGATCGCTTTGGAAGTCGCGAATGTCGGCGTCGGGATTGGCTTGAGAAACCAGCACGATGTAACGCCCCTGGTTGTAGTCGATCTGGGTTAGAGAGTCGTTGATGCGGTCGATCCGTTCCCTGATGGTTTCGCGCTCGCGAGCCAACTGCGCGTTGAAGTTGGCGATTTCGTTGATGGTATTAACATTGAGCAGCTCCTTGAATTGGGCTTCGAAACGCGGCAGGTCGTCGCGCCCCAGCCGATCAAGCAGGTTTTTATACTCGAAAGCCGCTTCGATGTTGGCGTCGAACTCGGCGGTCTCCAGTTTGTATTGTTCTTTAAAGGTCATCATGGCCTGGATGATCTTATCGCGCAGCCGCTTAAGTTTGCCGTCCTCGGCGTCTATGCGCTCTTGCAGCCATTTGCGCACATCCTGTTCGCGGTTGTCGCAGGACTCGACCGTCAGTTGATGCTCGCCCAACGCCTCGGCGCGGATCCCCGCCAATTTTTCATCCAGCGCCGGAACGGAAATATGGCTTTCTATCTGTAGCAAGGTCTGCTCCCTCAGGCCAGCCGCGTCATTGTTTTTCTGTTCGGTCTTGGAACGCTTGTCTTTTGCCGCTTCCAATTCGGCATCGGCGGCATCGAGTTCCTTGCCGACTTCTTTCAGCCGCTCGGTGAGTTGCTTCAATATGTCCGATGCCGACTCAAGCCGCCTGAGTTCTTCGCTCAACGCGGCAATTTCGCTAGCCGTGGACGGCCAGTCCAAGTCCTCGAAACTGGCGAATTCTTCCAGGCGAATTAGCGTGTTAATACGGTTGGTCAATGCTTCCCGTTCGAATTGAACCTTGCCGATAAGACCGGCAATTTCCGCCAGCCGGGTTTCCAGCTGGCGCAACTTTTCTTCCAAGGTGGCGATCTTGGCGGTATTAGTCCAGCCCAAAACATAACGACCGCGATCGTCTAGGCGGTGGCGGTCATCCTTTTCGTGGCGTCCGGTCGGGTCCTTGATTTGGCCTGCCAGGGTGACGGCGCGGGTTTCCCGGCGGAATTGCTCCTGGGTTACGCAACAAGCCACGTCGAAACGATGCGCCAATTCCCGCTCCAGCCAATCGTAGAATGGCGAATCGGGTTTGATGGATAATTTACGCACCAGCGAATCGCGGTGCAGATCGGGCAAATCGCCGCGCCTGAGCGGGCGCACGTGGAAATACACCAAGCGCCCTTTCAGCTGGCTGCGATCCACCCAGGCGGCTACTGCCGCATAGTGGGCGTCCGGCACCAGCAGCGATAAGCCGAAGCCGCGCATTAAGCGTTCGGCCGCCCCTTCCCAATCGCGCTCCTGTTCGTGGACTTGCAGCAGCTCTCCGGCAAACGGCATGTCATCTTCAGACAGCCCCAGCACTTCGCACAGCGCCGCGCGTATCCTGACCTGGGGTTCATCGATATTACTGCGCCGCGTTTTCAGCCCGGCGATTTCAGCGGCCAATGCTTGGTGCTGCTCGTTGCCGCTCCGAAACGCAAAATCGTGCTCGCGCTCCCGGTTTTCCAGCACGGCGGCGTTTTCCTTGAGTTCTAAAACCCGCTCTGACCATTGTTTGCGCTGGGCCAGGAATGCCGGTTCATTTTCGGCGGGATGTTCATCCACTTGCTGAACAAGTTCGGCATAACGCTCCGATTTTTGTTTACGCCGATCCCGGATTTGCTCCTTCTGCTTGATCTCGGCGCTCAGCCACTCTAGCCTGTCGCCGCCGTTTTCGGCCACGGCGGATTTCAGTTGGTCAACCTGGATGCGCAAGCCGTCGCGGCGATTTTCCAAGCGCTTGACTTGGGCATCCTGCTTTTCCCAGTCATCTTGCAAGCCCGCAATCCGCTTATCGAGCAACGCCAACTTCAAGCCGGCAAAATAACCGCGCAATGCATCCCGGCACTGTCTTAATTGGTCGATTTCTTTACCCAGAGCGGTATGCCGTTCGCAATCGGCAATCAACGGCGTCAACATCTCCACTTGCCGCTTGGCCTTTAACACCGCTTCGTGAGCGCGATTGAGATCGACAAAGTGCTCGATCAGTGCCGCGATCCGGGCATCCGCCTCGAAAGGCTCCAACATGTGGCTGCGCACGAAATCAGTCAGATTGCCGACCGATTTCATCGACACGGTTTGGTGGAACAGTTCCAATGCCTGTTCATTGTCGATGCCGAAGCGCCGCCTGAACCAAGCGCTGTACTTCGGAAAACTGTCTTCGATTTCCGCGCCCAAGCCGCGCAATTTTTTACGCAGCTGCGAAATGTCGGTGCCGAAGCGGGAAAAGTCGTTGGCGATGGACAGCTCGCGCTCGGCGCCGACAAAGAAACGCGCCGGTTGGCCTTGGGCGTCTTTCAGCCAGAATACTTGGGCCAGCGTGACGGTTTGGTCGTAACCGGCGTTATGAAACACGCCAAGGATCACGGAATAATTGTTAGGGTCGCGTAAAGCCACGGGTTTGGCGGTACCGGTTACCTCGTTGCGTTCGGACTTATAATGGCCCAGCACGTAGGAGCGCAAGGATCGCTCCTTGATGTCGGCTCCGGCGGCCTTGTTATAGGCAACGCGATTAGCCGGTACCAGCAAAGTCGTCACGGCGTCCACCAAGGTCGATTTGCCCGAACCGATGTCGCCGGTCAGCAGGCCGTTTTTGCCGTCGAGTTGCAAAGCCCAGATACGGCCGTCGAAGGTTCCCCAGTTAAACACCTCTAAACGTTTTAAGCGGAAACCGGACAGCGCATCGTCGGCCACAAAGTCCAATTCGAGCGTGTACGGCTCGTTCATAAAGTTTCTCCTTCCATGCTGTCCTTGCCTGCCAGTTGATTTTGATACGTCGCCAGCCGGGCATCGAAATCCGCAAGCCATTGCGCATCGATAAAGGCTTTTAGAATGCGCCTTACTTCAAAACCGGCCGGGCCGCCCGCCGCTTTCAATTTGCGCAGGAAGCCAAGCTCGACGACCTTGTTAATATGGGTCTCGATTTGATCGATTAACCGGGCTTCATTGCTGCTGTCCGGTAAAAACACCCTAATCAGGTCGACGATTTCGTCGCGCGACAATACCAATCGCGTATCGCCTCCGCCGGCATCGAATTCGGCAAGTTTCTTGCGCAGCAAGGCCAGCAATAAGCTCACCGGAAACGACAATGGGCGGCGCGCGACCAGGCGGGGGAGTTTATCGGTTTCGGTTTCGTCGTCCGCTTTGGAGCGCAAGAAGGCGTAGCCTTCGGCCTCGTCCAACACCAGCTCCAATCCGATCACCGCCATGTAGTCGCGCACCCTGGCTTGCAGATTGAGCAGCGCCGCCCAAAGGCGTTCATCACCCTCGCGGTAGATAACGCCTTTGAGCAGGGCAATCGCCAGCGTGGATAAGCCTGTGCCGCTGTCCAGCGGAATTTGTTGTTGATCCATTATTACCTCACAAAGATTACACGGGGCAGACGGGCGCGTTTGCAGGAGACTGCGCCGTTCGCGCCTTGGCTTTGCCAGGTAATCGACTCCTCTGCCTCTTCGTCGACCACCGTCTTGAACATCTCGCCGCCCAATTGCAGGTAGGCCACCAATTCCGCCAGTCCCTGCCGCAATGGCTGTCTCTCGGTCAAGTCGCGCAGGGTGACTTGAGATTGTTCCTGCAAGGCATGGCGAATGTGGCGAGCCAGTTGCGCCTTGTCGATGACGACTTGCGAATAAAGCGCGTCGATGTCTACATCGGCATCGCCGGTTTCCAAATCAATATTGGCGATCACGGGCTTAATAGTTGGCGAGTATAGCGGGCGTTCCAGCGGTAGTTCCACATCGGCGGCGCTGTCCGCAACCGTCATAACCTCCCCGGCGGGCGGCGTATCGCGCAAGGCCAATGCCTTGGTTTCGATGCCGTGCAGAATATCCATGATACGGCGGTTTTCCAGCCAGGCCTTATCATCGAGAAAGCGTCTTAGTTGCTGTGAAAGTTGCGCTACCGTGCGTTGAGTATGCTCGCCCGCCTCCAGCCAGTCGTAATGCACGCGCCGGGTGCGCGCATCGGGTTTCAGCTCCTCGATCGGCGATAGCGCCAACACTCGCGCGAGCAGTTCGGAAAGTTCTTCCTGGCGGCGGCTGGACATCAAGAAATCCCAGAACGCGCGAAAACTTTTACCTTGATCGGAATCGGCAATCGCATCCCTCTCGCCCATAATCTCTTCCAGCAGCGCGCCTTTGGAGCCTTCCCACAAGGCGATACGCTCGCGCACCCGTCGATCCAGCAGGCGAAAATTATGTTCCACCTCGCGAAAATCGGTCAGCAGTTCCCGCGCCAGTTGCATGAATTGCTGGAACCGGTCTTTCAATGCGGTATCGTCCAGCATCGGCACATCGCCGGCTAACACTCGCGCTATCTCGGCATCGATGTCGTCGCGCCGCTTGTGCAGCTCGGCGATGCGTTTGGCCGGGTCGGCTTCGCTACCCTCGTTCATCTGCTTGAGCAACTCAAACAAGGTCAACAGACGCGATTCGGTGCCGACGAAACTGCGTTCGGCCAAAGTACCGAGCCAGGCGATTGCCTTTTCGGTTGACGGGGTTAAATCGAACTGGGGTTCATCGGAACCCTGACGATAGAACTTGCGTAGCCAGCCTTTTTCGGGGCTGGCCCAGTCGTTCAGGTAATCCAGCCCGGATTTGGGGAAAGCTTCCGCTCCCAAGCTGTCCCGTAAGGCGTAAAGCTCGTCTTCCAGCGCTTCAGCCAGATCGGCCGCCGCGATCACCCGCATATTGGGCGCGACAAACACCCGGTGCAAAAAGCTTGCGACTAACGGCGCATGGTCAGAACGTAAAAGACGCCACGCCGGATGGTGAGTGCGTAAAGCTTCAAGGGTGGAGTAGTCGATGGTCATTCAAGTCCGCCCAGGCCGCAGAGCGAGATAGTTTGGCCTTTCATCTATAGAAAATAGGCGCGGCAAATCCGGTCGGGTACATCAGGCCGTGCCGGTGGCTCTTTATCGGGCCTGAACTTACAGCAATGGGATCGATTTGAGGGAAGTTCAGCATAATTATTTTATTGAAAGGTCGTTGAGATCCAAGTTCGCAGGTATCCGCTTTATTGTATCTTTAGCCGCATTCGCCAGCCTAGTAAAAAGCCTGCAAGGCCATTCTTGCGCAAAGTTATACAGGCGCGAACTGGCTAGCCAACTCCCTTTGCTTATCGACAGGCAGCATAACGCTTAGATGAATTTGTCCGGCAAATGCTTGCTCGATAATTCGCCCATCCGCTTTTTTCAACGCATATTCGAAAGCTTGAAATTTTTCATAATCCAGCGTGAAACGGAGCGTTGTCATTTCTATGTAAGGCTGCAATGCCGCTACATCGATCACCTGTTTCGCCATTTGGCCGTAAGCTCTGGTCAGTCCGCCTGCCCCCAGCTTGACGCCGCCGAAATAGCGGATCACGGCAATCAGCGCATTAATCAGGTTTTTGCCTTCAATGTATTGAAAAATCGGCTTTCCCGCCGTGCCTGTCGGCTCGCCTGCATCGTGAAACCGGTAAATAATGCCTGCATCGGTTTTGATACGGTAGGCAAAGGCAATATGATTCGCGTGCGGATGTTCGGCCTGTAATGTTTTTAATTGCCGCCAAACGTCTTGTTCGCTGGCGCAGGGATAAATGACGCCGATGAATCGCGATTTTTTTATGATTTCTTCGAAGCGATAGGATTCCGTGACATAAAGCATTTTAATTCTTTCAATTAAGTTTGCGGCGCAAGCCTGTCCCTATTGCTCAGGTTCGACGATCAGGCGGCCGATTGCCAGTAGCATTGCACCAACGCGCTATTGACCGCTGGCTGGGAGTTTTATGGTTTCAGTGTTCTCAATGTCCTGCATCATTGTTGTCATGTTCGGAAACGTTTTTCTTGAGTGACAAAATCAAAGTCATCGGCTGGCTCGGCGATACAACAAAGCCATGATATTCGTAGAAAGCTTTTGCCTCACCTGAAAGCGCATGAACCAGAAGGCCCCGTATGCCAAGAATGTCGCTCGCGTGTATTGTGCGCAGCACAGCGTCTTGCAACAGGGCGGCTCCCAGTCCTCGGCCTTGCCAGGATTTATCGATAGCAAGACGACCTAAAATGGCTATAGGCACGGGATCGGGCATATTACGGCGAACCGAGGCAGGCGCATCGTTCAATGCCAACGCGCCGGAGGCAAGACAGTAATAACCGACCACCTTGTCACCTTCGGCGACAACATAGGTGCGTGACGCTCCGCTAATCTGGTTAGGACATGCGCGCCGCTTGAGCCATTCATCAAGGCTGTCGACTCCGCAGGCAAAGTCATCAAGCCGATGTTCCGCCGTTAGCGGAACAGGAGCGGTGAGCATTAATCCTGCCAAGGTTTTGCGGCAGACATTAATCGTTCAAATCCTTCCCCAGTAGGAGGCTGGTCAAGAACCTCAAGGAAGTAGTCATAAGTTTTTGGGTCTACCCGCACTAGCGTTTGATCGAGCAAGGATTCTTCCGCAGCGCGGCGCGCGGCATCAATCATAAAATCGGAACGCGTCTTACCCTGAGCCTTTGCCGCTCTATCAATCAACGAACGGATATCGCTACGCACACGTAAATTGACCGCATGGGTTTGCGTGTCGGTTATTGCTTGTTTGTTGGGCATGGCAATCTCTTTGATGATATTAAGTTGTTGATCCTAGCATAACGGATACACGCTGTGTATCTATTCTCATAGAAAATTGCGACACTTATTTTTCAACGCATTAAAAAATGATAATGACTCAATTTGCGGCTAAATCACCCAAAGTGTTCATCACGATCCTTGGCGATGCGCCTCCTATCGTCGGCACATCCTATGTTCCTAGAAACAACCGGATGTTTTAATCAAATTAGAGGCGCATCAATCGCGAAATGACTGAGTTTTAACTCTAAAAATAACCAGATTTTTTTGAAAATTTTGCTAAGTCCAGATTCTATATTTTCGAAACAATTGTTATCGTCTGTAACCTACAGTTAGGTTGGTGGATAACGCAATTTGATTGCCTTAGCCTGCTCCTCCAGTTCAGGAAATAGGTAACTCCGGGTGATACCAATATTGGTGAGTTCTTGTAATAGCGTTCCCTTTACTTCGAGCTTGATACTGATGCTTTTGGGTTGATTAAAATGCTCTATATTCCAGAAATCAGTTTTCCCTGGCGGACAAACCAGAAAAGCACCTTGCTGGCGGCGAATGCGCTCGTTGTTAATTGGCGGATAAACAAAATAGAAATAAGTAAACTCTCGTAAAAAACTATGTAAATGCTTCGAAATACAACTGTACTTTATTTGCATCACTTCACATAAATTCGTAACGCAGTCTTTTTTTAAGTCTTCAAACCGTTTGGAAAATTGCCATAAAAATAGGTGTGCTTTCTTCGCCATGAGCTCCTGCTCTGGATTTTGTGATTCCTGTTGTTTACTTATGAAGCACTCATCCCAATGCTTTAAAAACTCAGGAATAGTTTTTTCCTCCATAAGTTGCAGGAAGTCTGCTATCTGTAATAAATCGGAATGCTGTGTGTTGGTATTTATATGATTAACACAATCAGACAAAAGCTCTTGAAATGCATTATTAAACTCCGCATGGTCACTGACAAAACCCATTTCACCCTTAAAATAGTTACTGAGGTGATCAGTAGTAATATTGCCAAGGCGAAGCAGATTCAAGTTATGTTCGAGTCCTGCTAGAGAAGTTTCTGGAATAGCCGTTGGGAAGCGGATTTCTGACTTTTCGCCGCAAAAGAACAACACCTTCCCGTTTTTGTTAGGGATTCCATCGCAGGCAAAAAATAAAGCTACAAGCGGGTTATGAGTAAGATCGAGCAGCCGCGTAGGCAATCCATGATGCTGCATTCGCACCAACTTTTCGAAAAGCGTCTTATCCTCAGCAAAAGCAGACGGATCATGGCGTAGCATTTCCTGGTAAAGATGATACTCAGCTGCCCGATAACTTTTGCCCTGACTATCCTTACGGTAAACGGTAGGTTGAAGTTGGTAGTCCCCGTCTGCATGTCCACGATAAAAAAATACTTTTTGCTCAGTTTCGTTAGGCAACAAGCATTGCACCCGAACCATAAAATCAGAAAGTGATTTAATTTCTTGATCTGTAGTCATGTATTCTCCGTCTATCGCCGCCTATAATAATTTTTTTGATGAACCCTTTATTTAAATCCATATGGCTTAATATACCAGCAAAGACAACATTACTTTTTTTACGAATCAACTCAATAATGTCATGGTTCAGCACGAACTCAACATTTACTTTGCTATCAACCCGGTTCAGCCAAAATTAACCGAATTGTTTCTATAGTCATAAACAGAGTCATCGGCTGCAAAGGCGATTCCACGAAACCGCGTGAAAGGTAGAACTGCTTGGCTTGATCGAAAAGCGCATGAACCAATAGGGCAAACACTCCGGCATCACCGGCGACGTTGACTGCCCGTAGCATCGCATCGCGCAGCAGCGCCTGCCCGATTCCCTGATTGTGGTAGCGCTTATCGACGGCGAGCCGACCCAGCAGCAAGACCGGCAACGGGTTGGGCATGTTGCGCCGCATCGTCTTGGGTGCAGCCTCGTGGCTGATCGCTCCGGCCGATAGGCTGTAGTAACCTATAACATCTACACCGATACACAACACGAAGCAGCGGGAAGCCCCGGAGGCATGATTCTTAAAGGCGCGCTTTTTGAGCCATTCGTTCAGGGATGGTTCGCCGCTATCAAAATCGGCCAACTCATGATCAGCCGTGATCGGCGCGGGCGGGGTTAAATCAAGCGCGCTCATTTCTCCCAAGGCGCTTTGGTCTTGAGCAAACGGCGTAGCTTGTCTGTCGGCGGTAATGGCTGGTCGAGCAGTGCCTGAAATTTAGCAAAGGCGCCTTCATCGACCGTGAAGAATGCTTGGTCTAGCAGCACGTCTTCCGCTTCGCGACAAGCAGCCTCAAGCATAAATTCCGAGCGGCTTCGGCCTAGGCGATTTGCGGCTTGATCTATAAGATCGCGCTGTCTGGCCTTAGCGCGGATGTTGATGGAAACGGAAGCCGCTTCTTTGGTTTGTACATTTGGCATGGCTATAGTCCTCTGTATGCAACTTGAGAATATATTGTTGTATAGAACATTTCAACACAGAACCTCAATTCTTACAGAATATAGTTGGCTTATGCTGAAGGCGTTAGCCAATTTTCGATAACCACACCAGGATACTTGGCAAAGTCCTTCTCGTTGTTCGTCACGATGGTTATATTAAGCGATGCGGCATGAGCCGCAATCAATTTGTCGAGGTGGTCTTTTTTGCTATCGCGCGTTGCCATCCTGATTGGGCCGTAGGCAACGCTTGCCGCAGCATCGAACGATACAACCTGAATATCTTCAACAAGACTTGCGAGGTTGGCGCGTTCCCGCTCAGTATCTGCCGACATGGCAACGCCGTATTCCAATTCGGCGAAGGTAATCGCAGACATCACTACATCGCCGACATAACACTGTGCAAAACGCCGGGCAACCTCTTCCGGTTGATTCTTCATCAGGTAAATGCACATGTTGGTGTCGAGCATGTAGCGTGGCATTACAAGGCGTCTCTTTCGGATTGTTCCTGCTCGCCCCGGCCTTCTGCCATAAAATCGGAAGGAAACTTGGCGAACTTGGCTAGTACCCCGGCTAGCGATTGGCGAGCGGGACGAATCCTGATTTCATCTCCTTCCCGCTCAATCTCCAGGTCAATGTCCATGCGATCATAAGCCAGATCTGCCGGTATACGTACTGCTTGTGAATTGCCGTTTTTGAAAATTTTGGTGGTATGCATTGGACCCCCTTTTAGTGGATGCGCTAATCTACATTAGTCGAATCCAGCTAAACTGTAAACACTCGGATGTACATTTTGTTGTATCTAAGTGTATTTCTAAGATGTCGCCTTTACTGTAAAAAATGACTGCTGTCTTTTGGCAATGTTGAACTGACTCTATCGGCCAATTTCTAACCTTCGAGGTTAATTTTCGAACGGCTGCTCTTGGACATAAATTGCTCTTACAACACTAGCATTAATTGGAGCATTTGAGCAGTCCAACATTGGACGCCGTTTCCAATACAGATTGGAAAGACCGCGACGCGATTAAATTTACAGCATCGGACGGATACCAGACTATCATCCCCATTAGCGTCATCCTCAAGGAGGTCGGTAGTCGGGGAACTCATCGCCGATATTGTCGACTATTTGAAAGTGATGGCAAACAGAAAACCATTGAATCGTTAGAGGAGTCGATTGCCATGCCTTATTTTCTACTCAGTATTGTTTTACTTGTTAATGGCTGTGCTGCGCTAAAACAAGGAGAAATGCCCGCCATTACCACCGATGACACTGTCAGCCCATCGTTTGCTATTCCTAAGGCTAGAGATCGGATGCTGTATCTTGCCCGCCAGGAATGGGAGTTGTTCGGCCGTCCCGAAGTCAATTACGATATTGAGCCGCTTTCACTCACTTATCCAAGCGAAGCAAGCCATGGTCATGAAACTCTACCGCCTTTTTTCAGCCGGGTCTTCATGTATTGGTATGCTGTGACAGATCTACCGATAATCGGGCATGAAGGGGAAATTAGACCCTGGTCGGGCGCTTTTATTGTCTGGCTGGCTCGAAGTGCAGGGGTGCCTGAAAGCGATTTGCCTTCTACCGTTTTGCATTGGGATTATATTGAGCATGTGATGTCGGCCGGTTCCGAAGACAGGTTTGTAAGCCATGACATCAAAACTTATGCCCCTAAGCCAGGAGATATTATTTGTACGCCGCGGGGTGAAGCTTTTATCCAGTCAATTCACAATTATAACGATCTAAGACGCGGGGCTTACCACTGTGATTTAGTGGTTGCACAACGGCCTGGAGAGCTTGATGTAATAGGCGGCAATGTCCTGGATGCGGTCACTTTAGCTCATATCAAACTGGACGGAGGGGGAAAGGTGCTGCCCACAAAAACCAGGCCATGGTCGTTGGCGATAGAACAGCGAAATTAAAATACGAGTATTCAAGAATGGATGCATCAATCAACCGGGCAAACCATAAGTCGGCCTGGTTATTAAAATGTCGTTAGATTTTAGAATCGGTAAAACTGACGTGGTTTTTCACTCACTCTGTTCATTCGACATGTCAGATCTCAATAATTTTGCGCTGGTTCCCAAGCTCCTGAGGCTGTGAAAGTATTCGTTTTTAGAAAAAATTAAAGAATTCACCACGAAGACACGAAGGACACGAAGAAAAACAATCGTTTTAATTCAATATATTGAAAACTTCGTGTTCTTCGTGTCTTCGTGGTAAAAATATTTTTAGCCTAATTTGGATAATATTTTCACAGCCTCTCCTGCTTGGGAACCCATTTAGCGAAGCTCCAGCTTCGCGACTCGGGAAGCTGGAGCTTGGGAACGAGCGAATCCGTGTTTTATTGGGCATACGCTGAATAGTTACAATTTTTATTGTTATGCAGAGTAGCTATCCAGGCTCGCATTGTATTTGCTTTATTGTATCTTTAGGGCATCCGGCAGACTAGCATGATTTGCCTGTTGCACTTAATGATCAACTGGAAAAACACATCCCCGCCTCCGCTAAAGCCAGCGAATAATTATCCACTGTTAATTCAGAACGAACCGCATTAAAACCCCACCATTTGCCTTAAACTCTGCTGCATGGCCGCTTTAAAGGCGGCATCGTTGGCTAACAACTTATACAGATCCAGTTCATTGCGCCGGTTTTTCAGCATCACTTCTTCGAATATCTTCTCAAACGCCAAATTCCGGTTATGCACATCCGGATTGTTTTGGTACTTTTCTTCAAAATCCGGATGGGCCTTGATGCCGTCGGCAATGTTGATGAACTTAATGCGCTGCTCTTCGGGCGTTGCCCCCCAACCCTGGAACCAGCGTTCATTAAAACTGCGGATAATCTCATCCAGCGGATCATGTTCGTCGCCGCCGCCATGGGCTCCGCGTGGATTAGGATTTTGCGGTTCCAGTTCGGTTTCGCTATCATCCAAACCGATACTGTGATTGAGTTTGACGCGCTCCAGGCCGTATGAGGACAAATCGACCGAATTCAGCAATTCGTCGATCTGATCCGCATCCGGATCTTTAACGATCAGCTTGGGAATCAGGAATTTCAGGAACCAAAACAGCTTTTCCCAGACGGCAATTTCATACGGCATGATCGAAGCCATTTGGCCGTAGATTTTGACGAACTGCTTGGCCTTGATTTTGAAATCGACTTTGTCGTTGTCCTCCAGCTCCAAATCGTTATTGAAACGGTCTGCCGCCGTGTCGATAATCGGGCTCAGTTGCTGGGCATCGGCATTGTTAAAGTACAGTTTGACGAACTGCTCCACCTCGTGCCATTCATAAACGCCCACATCGTCCAGCGCGTCTTTCAATTCGTGCAGTACGTTAATATCCGTGGCTTCAGATAAACGGGTCGCGGTATAAAAAGGATCGAAAGCCGTTTTAATATCGTCCACCGAATTGAAGAAATCGAGAATGAACAAGTCTTCGGTCTTCTTGCCCCACTTCGGCGCGGCGCGGTTCAAACGCGACAGCGCCTGCACCGCCAGCACCCATTGCAGCTTTTTATCGACGTACATCGCGCAGAGCTTGGGCTGATCGAACCCGGTCAGGTATTTGTTCGCCACGATCAGCAAGCGGTACTCGTCTTGGTTGAAATAGTCGCGGGTATCGTTTTCGGCAAAGCCGTTTATCTGGGCTTCGCTGTACTCGATGCCGTCGACCTCTTTGGCCCCTGAAAACGCAATAAGCGCTTTGAACGGCTTGCCGCGTTCATCCAGCAAACGACTTATGGCTAGATAATAACGGATCGCGGTTTCGATGTTCTGGGTGATCACCATGCCCTTGGCTTTGCCCTTGAGCTTTTTGCTGTTGACCACCTGCGGAATAAAATGATCGAGGATGATCTCCGCCTTGATATTGATGGTCTGTTGATGCCGTTCCACATAAGCGCGCAGTTTTTTCTGGGCTTTGCCGCTGTCGAACAGCGGATTCTCGGCAATCGATTTTTGAATCTCGTAATAGCTCTTATAGGTAGTGTAATTGGCCAGCACGTCGAGGATGAAACCTTCCTCGATAGCCTGTTTCATCGAATACAAATGGAACGGCTCGAAGCTGCCGTCCGGCTGTTTGCAGCCGAATTTCTCCAGCGTGGTGTTTTTCGGCGTAGCGGTAAAGGCCAAATAAGAGGCGTTGCCGCGCATCTTGCGGGATTGCATGGCTTGCAGGATTTTATCCTGGACGTCCAAACCTTCCTCGTCGACATGCTCGCTTTTGCCCATCGCCCGGTTCATATTGTCGTGCGCGGAACCGCTCTGCGAACTGTGCGCCTCGTCGATGATCACCGCAAAGCGCTTGTCGCTCAAGTCGGCAATGCCGTCGATGATGAAAGGAAATTTCTGGATGGTAGTGATGATAATCTTCTTGCCCTGCTCCAGGGCGCTTTTCAGTTCCGAGGATTTGAATGCGGGGGCGATGATGTTTTTGACTTCGGAAAATTCCTTGATGTTCTCGCGCAGCTGCTTGTCCAGCAAGCGGCGGTCGGTGACGATAATCACCGAATCGAACAACGGCTTTTCCAAGTGAGTAGCGCCCGGCGTATCGAGGCTGTCCGGATAGGTTTCAATCAGCTGATAGGCCGCCCAGGTAATCGAGTTGGATTTACCCGAACCGGCCGAATGCTGAATCAAATAGGTTTGCCCTACCCCATTTTTAGCGGCATGCTCCATCAGCCTGCGGACGACATCCAGTTGATGATAACGCGGAAAGAATAGCGTGCGCTTGGGCAGCGGCTCTTTACTGCTGCCGTCGAGCCGAACGAAATGCTGGATGATGTTGGCAACGCTGGCTCTACTGAATATCTCTTCCCACAGGTAAGCGCTTTTATGACCACCCGGATTGGTCGGATTACCTGCGCCGAAGTTCTGTCCCTTATTGAACGGTAAAAAGAACGTGCTTTTGCCCTCCAGCTTGGTAGTCATATAAACTTCGTCGGTATCCACCGCCATATGCACCAGGCAGCGGCCGAATTGCAGCAAAGGTTGGTTAATATCGCGGTCGTCGCGGTACTGTTTCTGGCCGTGATAGCGGGCGGTCTGGCCGGTCCAGGGATTTTTCAGCTCCAGCGTGGCGAACGGCAGACCGTTGACGAACAGCACCAGATCGATTTCTTCCAGCGTATTGGTCAGCGAATAACGCAATTGCCGGGTACTGCTGAAGATGTTTTCGTCAAAGTTCTGTTTGATCTTGTCGGAACTGCTGGCCAGCGGCGCCGGATACATCAGCGTCAGGTTCGCGTCATCGACGCTCAGGCCTTTTTTCAGCAGATGCAGCAGGCCGTATTTCTTGATCAGCCGGTCGAAGCGCTCCAGCACCTTCAGCTGCCAATCGCCGCCGTGTTTTTGCAGCTTTTCCAATTCTTCGTGCTGGGTCTGTTCCAGAAACGCCCAGAACCGTTTGCTGTCGATCGCATAACGGGCGTTGAAGTCCTCCGCCAAACCGAGCTGGTAACCGTGATTCTGGCTGAACGGCACGTCCTTGCCTTCGGCAACGGCTTTTTGCGCTTCCCGCCAGGTGCCGGTCAGTTGTTTTTCGATAGCGATTTCCAGGGCTTGTTCGTTGGTTTGCGAAACCATATTAGTTCCTAATATTGTGTTTTTTCGTCTATAGACGAAAAAACAATCTGTTAGTATTCACTGTCAAATGAAGACACATTATTAAGTTATTGTTTTTTAATACAAATTTAAAACTTTGTACTAATCAAACAGCTCCGCTGTCAAATGACCGTCAAATGAAAACTTATTTACGCCCAAAAAGGCACATAGCGGCACGCTTTCTTATGGTTCCCACGCTCCGCGTGGTAACCCAGTGAGGGACGCTCCGGCGTCCCGAACCGCAGAGCGGTTCAAACTGCATTCCCACGCGGAGCGTGGGAACGATAAAATTGTTTTTAATATAAACTTTAAGCGCTGTAGTGATCAAACAGCTTCGTTGTCAAATGACCGTCAAATGAAAACTTACTTTACATCCAAAAAAACACATTGAGGGACGCTCCAGCGTCCCGAACCGCAGAGCGGTTCATACTGCATTCCCACGCGGAGCGCTCGTCGTTATACACAACGCGGTTCAAGAGCCGTCATGCCGGCGTGGTACAGGACAGCCGACGTAGGGCGTGCCGTGCGCGCCTTATAACGCGCATGAAATCAGTTGAACGGCTTGAGCTGTTCTACGGCCTCTGGGCAAAAGTTAAATCCTGCCGACTTCTGAGCCTCCCAATGCGCGCACGGCACGCCCTACGCGAAAACCTTCCACTCTTTATAAGATGACTATGTCTCGCGGGCACTTGTGTATAACGACGAGCGCGGAGCGTGGGAACGATAAATTATTTTGCTTGAACTCTACCCACTCCTTTTCATTGGATAACTTCACCAATTCCCTGAGTAACGACAATAAATATTCATGACTACGCTCTAATGTCATGACATCGAAATCTTTCCTTCGACAAACTCAGGCACCTTGATTTTGCCGGTCACGGCGCTGTTGATCAGGGTGACTTTGTATTCTTTCAGTTTGTCGATTTGCTGTTGCTGGATCGAAATGGCTTGGTCGATCTTTACGGATTCGGTTTCGATGTAGCTGACTATTTCATCCTGCTCTTCTTTTAAGGGGTAGCCCAATTCCATATTAAAAAACATATGCGAATAAAATCGTAGTCGAGAGGAATGTAAGCCTGTAGAAACTTTGTTGTAGTGCTCAATATACCCTGTCGTCTTCAATAAAAATTCCAGATATTTTGGATTAAAGATATGTTCCTTTAATTGGCGGAAAATACCGTACGACGAACTTACTATTCCCGGTTTATCGGAGACACCCAATGCTCCCATCCACGCCCACATAATATTGAAAACAAGATCGCCCTTCTGACAAGTTTTTGATCCCGTATAGTCTTCAGCCATGAACATTGTCACGTTCTTTTCAGATCGAGGCGTCACTCCCGTTATATGCGATACCGAAAGCAACTCCTCTTCACCTGAAACTGAACGCTCATCTATTTCTTTGAACAAATACTTCGCTCTATTCACTACCCAATGCGCCGGTATCTCGCCAATCCATTCCATACCTGAGTCGCGTATTGGAGCGTCGGTGTTCAGGCCGCGAGTGACGGCATTTTGAATCAGGATTTGTTTGCTCTCTTTGAGCAGGGTGATCTGTTGTTCCTTGATCGCCACGGCCTGATCAATCTGCGCGGTTTTGCGATCCAGAAAGATAGCGATGGTGGTTTGTTCTGGAAGTGGTGGTAATGCCAACCAGTTATTCTTTATTGCCCCATGTGAAATACCATATCGCGTTACACCGTTCGCTTTTACGCTGAGCTGTATTCTGTTGTATTGAGCTAACAATGCCCAAAACATGAAATAACCCTTAGTATCAGTTTTAGTTCTAATTATCGCCAGGTGATAACCACACAATAGATTTTCCTCTTCATGTTTAATTAACGCTGGCACACCTATATCCAACCAATCTTCGGAATCCTTGGTTATCAATACATCATCAATTTGGACTTTGAAACGCTCGGTTTCCTCTCGGTTAGCGGTTACTTCCATGAAATCAATTGAATCTGTAATGAAGTTGTTTTTATATACATCAACATAATTCACGAGTTTAACGGGCAATTCCAGCTTCTTGCTGTGCTTATCAACATTACTGACTCTTAATTCTGAAGTGAATTTGAGTTTTCGTGATTCCCAATGCGCCGGAATCTCCCCCAGCCATTCCACCCCGGAGTCCTTATACTCCTCATATTCCGGCATCGCCGCCAGTTGCTCAATCATCATCCGCCTCATCCGTTTTGTTCAACAATTGCGCCTGCACTTTAATCCGTTCCATCTCCAGTTCGCGTTTCAGTTCGGCTTCGGTCGGCAGATAAGGCAGGTATTTGGCCGCAAACAGCTGTTCGCTGTCGGTCAACACCGAATATTTCACCACCGCTTCGCTTTTTTGGCTGCACAGGATCAGACCGATAGTCGGGTTATCGTCCGCGCCCCTTTGCTGTTGGTCGTAAATGCGCACGTAGCTATCCATCTGGCCGACGTCCTGATGCGTCAGTTTGCCCAGTTTCAGATCGATCAGCAAAAAGCATTTCAGTTTGAAATGGTAAAACACCAGATCGATGTAAAAGTCCTGGTCTTCGGTGCGGATGCGCTGTTGCCGGGCGACAAACGCGAAACCTTTGCCCAGTTCCAGCAAGAACGCTTGCAGGTTGTCGAGCAGTCCTTGCTCCAGGTCGGATTCCAAAAGCTGTTGGCTGGGCAGGTTCAGAAAGTCCAGGATATAGGGATCGCGCAACACATCGGTAGGCCGCAATTGCTGTTCCTGCCGGTTTTCTTCGGCGATTTTTTGCGCAGCTTCGACCCGAACCGGCACCTTGTCCTGACTGGACAACAATCGTTCATAATAGAGTTTGTCGATCTGCCGTTCCAGCGCTCGCACGCTCCAACATTGCTGAATGGCTTCCTGCTGATACCATGCGCGTGCCTTATCGTTTTCGACTCTGGACAATAGGTTGTAATGCGACCAACTCAATTTGAGAGACACTGTCTCTTGAATTTGGAATGTTAAGTAAAAACGCCGCATATTCCGCAAGTTGCTGGCATCAAAGCCCTTGCCGAATTCCGCCGTCAATTGCTCCGAGAGCGCTTGCAATTGCTGTTTGCCGTAAGCGGCGCGGGCCTGTCCCTGTTGCTCATGCTCGACAATCAAGCGGCCGATTTGCCAATAGCATTGCACCATCGCGCTATTGACCGCCTGCTGCACCTGCTGGCGGGCTTGCTGGATGACGGCGGCGATGTGGGTCAACAGCGGTGCGAGTTCTTCCGTGACGGCTGGGTTAGCCGTTGATGATGTTAAGTTCCGGGAGTCATACATGCTCGGCACCTATATCTGGTTTACATCAATGCCCAAAATATCGGCAATCAAGCCTTCCGCCTGCCGTTCCAGGGCGATGATGTCGCGAGCTACTTCTTCCATGCTGCGCAGCGGCTTGTGGCGGTAGAAGTATTTATTGAAACTTATCTCATAACCGATTTTTACGGAGTCGAGATTGATCCAGGCTTCGGCAACATGCGGCCTGACTTCCGCCAGGAAATAACGGTGGATATGGCCTACTAAAGGTATCGATTCGCTATCTCGTAGATCAGTGTTGGTTTCATAAGTCAGATACTCGCCTTTTTTATCGGTCGGGTAATAACCGAAATCCGGCAGATTCTGCTCGCTGCAATCCAGATGGTGCAGCAGTTGGTCGAGTTTGTCGCCGTTGAGTTTAAGTTTTTGTCCTATGACTTTTTCGGCGGTTTCGTCATACCAGCTGACGGCATTGAGGATGGCATTTTTGTCGCCGGCGCTCAGTTTGATACCCTGTGTCTTTAAGGCTTCATCCACTTGCTCTTTGAAGCGATTGAAATCGCTATATTCGGCTTCGCCTATTACAGCCATCAGCATCTGGGCAGCTTTCACCAGTTCCAGTTGTTTTTGCCAGGCGCTTGGACTGAGTAGTTTTTGACGGTTTTTGCTGTTCAGATTCAGCTCATTCTCTTCGCACCAGGCGAGGATCACTTTTTCCTTCTCGTCCAACGTGCCGGGTCGATAAACCGCCTCGCCCCATTGGCTGTAAATCCATTGCATCGGTTCGCGTAAGGACTTGTCGAATCGCAGGGTTTCGATGCATTCGGCGCTAAACTGAGCCTTGCGGCGGTCGGGCCGCTCGATGTTGACTTTGTAGTAACCGAAATCGCTGTTGTCGAACACTTGCGCCGCAATACCGGCATCATCGGCTTGGCGTTCCTTGGTTGCCAATGCCAGATAGGTGTCTACGATTTCCCTGATATGCTCGTGGGCGAATTCGCAGTTTTTGTTGCCGAGATTTTTGCGCAGCTTACGGTAAAGCTGGCTGGCATCGATCAGCTGGACTTTACCCTTGCGCGGCTGCGCTTTGTTATTGGACAGCAGCCAGATATAGGTGGTGATGCCGGTATTGTAGAACAGGTTGTTGGGTAACTGGATAATCGCTTCGAGCAGGTCATTTTCGATAATATGGCGGCGGATGTTGCTTTCGCCGCCACCAGCATCTCCGGTGAACAGGCTGGAGCCGTTATGTACCGAGGCGATGCGCGAACCGTACGGGCTGTTATCCAAGCTTTTCATCTTGCTGACCATTTCCATCAGGAACAACAGCTGGCCGTCGCTGGAACGCGGGGTGGCGTCTACGGTTTCCGGATTTCCCCAATAATCTTTCAGCGTCACCCGAAAGCGCGGGTCGATCACGTCGGCGCCGTCTTTGATGTATTTCTGCTCGCTGGCCCAGCTTTTGCCGTAAGGCGGATTGGAAAGCATGAAGTCGAAGCGGGTTCCGGCAAATTCATCGGTAGACAGAGTGGAGCCGACCCGGATGTTGGCCGGGTTGTTGCCCTTGATCATCATGTCGGATTTACAGATGGCGTAGGTCTCGTCGTTGATCTCTTTGCCGTACAGATAAACATCGCCGGTGGCACGAATAGCGCCTTCCTCATCCTTGATGAAGTTTTGCGACTCGGTCAGCATGCCGCCGGAACCGCAGGCCGGGTCGTAGATGGTCATGACCGGGGGTATCTTATCTTTAACCGGATCGAAGACGAGATGGGTCATCAGCTCGATCACTTCGCGAGGCGTGAAGTGTTCGCCGGCCTCTTCGTTATTGTCTTCGTTGAATTTGCGGATCAGCTCTTCAAACACATAGCCCATACCCAGATTGGTCAGCGCGGGCAAGCGGTTGCCGTCCGGGTCTTCCACTTCATGCGGGGTGAGGTTGATATTCGGCGAGGTGAACTTTTCCAGCACGTCCAGCAAAACGTCTTTACCGGCCATGTGGCGCACTTGGGCTTTGAGATTGAACTTGTCGATAATCTCTTTGACGTTGGAACTAAAGCCGTTCAGATATTCTTCGACATTGGCCAGCAGGATTTGCTGGTTGTTGGTGGCAGTTTTGAACAGCTGGTTGAGCGTCCATTTGCTGGTGTTGTAAAACACATAGCCGGAGGCGTCTTTCAGGCCGTTATCGTCCAGTTCGGTCAGGCCCATATCGTTTTTCTGGAAAGCGAGTTCTTCTAGCACTCTGTTCTTGCTGGGTTCCAACAAGGTATCCAGGCGGCGCAAAACAACCATAGGCAAAATCACATCACGGTATTTGCCGCGGACATAGACATCGCGCAGGCAATCGTCGGCGATAGACCATATGAATGAGACAAGTTTATTGTGTGCGGCGTGGTTCATTTTAATTTTATTATTCTTGACCTTATTTAAAAAACTTAGCCGCTAATACCTGATCAAGCTGGTTGGTTTTGGTTCCATTGTCATCTTGAGATTGTTTGTTAAAGAAGCGCTGATTTAATCCTTCGACAAGCTCAGGAGAGCCTTGTCGAATCATGAGCGTAAATGTTTATCAACATTTCCCTAAACAATTACACGTCCAGATTAGTCACATCCAACGCATTTTTAACGATGAAATCCCGGCGCGGCTCAACCACATCGCCCATCAGCGTGGTGAAAATCTCATCGGCCGCAATCACGTCTTCGATCCTGACTTGCAGCAAGCGCCGGTTGTTGGCATCCAGCGTGGTTTCCCAAAGCTGTTCCGGGTTCATTTCGCCCAAACCTTTGTAACGCTGGATATGCTGGCCTTTTTTGATTTCCTTCATCATCCATTCGAAAGCCTGTTTAAAGTTGCTGACCGGCTGCTGTCTTTCGCCCATTTGCATAAATGAGCCTTCGTTAAACATGCCCGCCGTATCCGCTGCATATTGCGCGATTTTTTGATAATCCTTGCCGTTGAAAAAGGTCGACGGCAAGACAAAGGTTTTGGTTATTGCGTGCAGGCGCTTGTTGACCACGACGGAGAAATCATTACTGCCTTTGTAGTCCAGCTCAACGGCGTATATCGCTTTACTGTCGCAATCGGTCAGTCTTTGCTCCATATCGGCAAACCAAGCGGCGAGCTTTTGCTGATCCTGTTTGAGTTCGTCGCTGATTACATCCATATAGGCGAATTGCTCCAGGAAAACCTCATCGTAACGCCTGGACAAGCGGTTATTGATACCGTCCACTTCGGTGAACAGTTTGGCCAGTTTTTCCAAGCCCTGCCCTTGAATGGGCGGTGCGGATACATCGGTAAACAACTGGGCTTTATCCAATGCAAGCTGGATCAGGTATTCGTTCAGCTGGGCGTCGTCTTTTACGTAATGCTCTTGCTTGCCTTTTTTAACTTTGTACAACGGCGGCTGGGCGATGTAGATGTAGCCTTTTTCGACGATCTCGGGCAATTGACGGTAAAAGAACGTCAGCAACAAGGTCCTGATATGCGAGCCGTCGACGTCCGCATCGGTCATGATGATAATGCGGTGGTAGCGCAGCTTGGCCAGGTTGTATTCGTCCTTGCCGATGCCGCAGCCTAGCGCGGTAATCAGGGTTCCGACTTCTTCCGATGAAATCATTTTGTCGAAACGGGCTTTCTCCACGTTCAGGATTTTCCCCTTCAACGGCAGGATGGCTTGGGTGCGGCGATCCCTGCCCTGCTTGGCCGATCCGCCCGCAGAATCCCCTTCCACCAGGAACAATTCGGATAATGCAGGATCTTTTTCCTGGCAATCGGCCAGTTTGCCCGGCAATCCGGCAATATCCAACGTGGTCTTGCGACGGGTCATTTCACGGGCTTTACGGGCCGCTTCCCTGGCACGGGCCGCATCGACGATCTTGCCGACGATGGCTTTGGCGATTTGCGGTTTTTCCAGCAAGAATTCCTGTAGTTTCTCGTTCATCGTCGATTCGACCAGAGGCTTTACTTCCGATGAAACCAGCTTGTCTTTGGTTTGCGAGGAAAACTTCGGATCGGGCACTTTAACCGACAGCACTGCGGTTAAGCCTTCTCGGGCATCGTCTCCGGTGGTCTGTACTTTTTCTTTTTTAGCCAAGCCGCTGGATTCGATGTATTGATTGATAGTACGAGTCAAAGCACCCCTGAAACCGGCCAAATGACTGCCGCCGTCGCGTTGCGGAATGTTGTTGGTGTAGCAAAACACATTCTCCTGATAGGAGTCGTTCCACTGCATCGCCACTTCAACCGTGACGCCCTCTTTTTCTGCAACAAAATGGAAGACTTCAGGGAACAGCGGGGTTTTGTTTTTATTAAGATGCTCGACAAAAGCGCCTATGCCGCCTTCAAATTCGAATACATCCTGTCTGTCGGAGCGTTCGTCTTCCAGACTGATGCGCACGCCGGAATTCAGGAAGGACAATTCTCTGAGTCTTTTTGCCAGAATGTCGTAGTGAAACTCGACATCGGTAAAGGTTTCCGAGCTGGGCTTGAAATTAATCATAGTGCCGGAGCCTTCAGCGGGCCCTGCTGCTGCCAAAGGGGCAACCGGGTTACCCATGCGATACTGCTGCTTGTAAAGTTGCCCATTTTTGCGAACTTCAAGATTCAATTCTTCGGACAAGGCGTTTACAACCGATACCCCCACGCCATGCAGACCGCCGGAAACTTTATAAGCGTTATCGTCAAACTTACCGCCGGCATGCAGTACGGTCATAATGACTTCCGCCGCCGACCTGCCCTCTTCCTTGTGAATGTCAACCGGAATGCCCCGGCCATCATCGGAAACCGAGACTGAGCCATTATTGTGAATAATCACCCTAACCTCTTTGCAGTATCCTGCTAAGGCTTCGTCAATCGAATTATCGACCACCTCAAAAACCATGTGATGCAAGCCGGAACCGTCATCCGTATCACCGATATACATGCCCGGTCTTTTTCTTACCGCATCTAACCCTTTTAACACTTGGATATTGGTACTGTCGTATTCAGGCACGGCAGTTGTTATAGCGGCTGTTTGGCTTGACGTTTCGACAACTTGATCAACAGAGTTACTCATGATTGTTTTTTTTCCTATTGGTTGCGAATGTTCCACGTGAAACATTACACGGGTTTTATGGTGCCTTGTTCCACGTGGAACAATTTGTAATTTTTTATTTGGCTTAAATCGCCAAAGTCTTGTCTTTCTGTAGCCGTTATAAACACTTGGCATGCCATCTCTGACAAATAGCGCAATAATTTAGCGCGATTAACAACATCGAGTTCCGCCGCGAAATCATCAATCAATATGCAGCCGGTTTGACTCTGTTCGTTGGCAAGCAACTGAACCTGCGCTAATTTCAAGCTCATGACCAATAACTTTAATTGCCCGCGTGAAACAAAGTCTTTTGCTAACCGGTTATTGATCAATAATTGAAAATCCCCCCGATGCGGCCCGCTATGGGTAAATCCATAGCGCAGGTCTTTATCTTGGTCTTCGATTAAGACACGGCTGAATTCTTTAACAGTATCCCAACCGGAAACTAACCTTAAATCGATTCCATCAAGGTTAAGAAATCTGCCGACAATCTCGATAAAAACAGGCTTGAATTTTTCTAAATATTGCTGACGGTAGCTATCCACTATTGTACCGTAATACACCAATTCATTATCCCAAACATTGAGCTGCTCAAGCCGTCTTGTTTTTAACAATGCATTACGTTGGGACAAAGCTTTTTTAAATCTGCGCCATGCAGGCAAGAAGTGTTGATCATTATTAAAAACGCCCCAATCTAAAAACTCTCTCCTGATTTGGGAACCGGCATCGAGTAATTCATAGCTTTTGGGATGAATAAGCTGCAACGGCAATGCGTAGGCTAAATCCGAGCGTTTTTGTTTTGATTGTTGATTGATGCGAATTTCAATATTTTTACCATCCAGTTGTATGCCCAAATGCAGCCGACTGCCATTTTCCTGCACGGTTTGCGCGGAAACAACCAGATGGTTTTGCGTAAAATTGATAACCGACTTGATAGTTGAACAACGAAAAGATTTGGCTCGCCCTAAAATAAAAATCGCTTCAATAAGCGTGCTTTTTCCACTGGCATTTTCTCCAACAATCAGATTTATTGCCGGAGAGGGGGTGATAGATTCTTTTTGGATATTTCTAACTCCGTAAATATCCAGTTTCAACAAACTCATAACTGCAATATTACAGTCTCATGGGCATGACGATAAACTTATACCCGCACTCACCGGGTTCGTCGATAAAACAACTGCTGGCGTTGCTGGCAATCGTCAGAACCGCAAGTTCCGAATCCAGGTTTGAAACAGCATCCAATAAATACTGGGCATTAAAAGCAATAGTTAACGGCTCACCGGCGTATTCGATAAACAGTTCTTCCTCGGCTTCATCATGCTCCGGGTTATGCGTGCTGATTTTTAAACTGTCGGGTTTAATGTCAAAGGTCACACCCTTGAATTTTTCATTCGACAAGATAGCGACACGGGTCAATGCTTCTTTTAGTAGCTGCTTTTGAATATGGATTTGGTTAAAAAATTCTTGCTGAAAAACTTTGCCGAAATCAGGATATTTAGAATCGACCAGTTTCGCGGAAAAGATCAGGTTCTTGATAAAAATTCTAATATTGTTGCTGGAAAACTCGACTTTCAAATCAGCATCCGGATCGTCAAGCAAGCGGCTCAGTTCGAGAACGCCTTTTCTGGGTAGAATAATTCGTGCTTCAAAACCGGTAGCCTGATCGAGATTATCCTCATAAATAGATAAGCGGTGTCCATCCGATGCAACCAGTTTCAACTTACTGTTGGAAACATTAAGCAATAAACCATTCAGGTAATAACGAACATCCTGGTTAGCCATGCAGAAGATCGTCTTATCCAGTGCTTTTTTAAATTTACCGGCATTAATGAATAAATGGTTCTCTAATTCCGATTCGGCAAATTCAGGATAATTATCGGCCGGCAGGCAACTGAGAGAAAAACGGCTGCGACTGGAGGCTATTTTTACTTTCGCCGCGCCTCCTCCCGACTGGCTGGCAGCATACTCGCCATCTCTGGCGATTGCCGAACCTGCTCCCGGCAGGTTTTCGGCATACACACCATCCCTGGCGATATCGTCTTGCAACTCAAACTTAATTTCGGCGCCATTTGGCAAAAGCCTGCAAATATCCAAGAACTTTCTCGCAGGGACAGTAATCGAACCCGATGTGGCAGCTGCTATATCAATCTTGGCGATAATCTGAATTTCCAGATCGGTACCGGTTAAAGTCAGCTGATCGTTTTCAATAACCATCAAGACATTGGACAGAATAGGCATGGTTTGCCGTTTTTCTATGACGCTGACTATTTGCTGCAAAGGAAGCAGGAGTTCTTCTCTATTAATAATAAATTTCATAAAAGAATATCTTATATTATTACTATTAGCTTAAAAGGAAGCTGTTGAAAACAGCATTTTATCCTTAATAATCAATTAGCTGGGTTGTTATGAATAATGTGTTTAAGGGTGCTTGTTTAACGTGTACGGATTGTAGGTAACTAAACGATGTTAACAAAAGCGCATTTTATCCACAGGTTGCTCACGGTCAATGCGACAGGGTTCTCAACAGGTTGGAATAATCTTCGGCAATCTTGCTATCGGCTTCTTTTAATTCGGCAATTCTTTTGCAGGCATTCATTACCGTGGTGTGGTCGCGGCCGCCAAAGGCATCGCCAATTTCGGGAAAGCTGTGCGATGTCAGTTCCCTGGCCAAGCACATGGCCATTTGCCTGGGCCGGGTAATGGATTGCTTTCTGTTTTTTGATGACAAATCGGCAACGCGAATTTTAAAATATTCGGCAACCGTTTTCTGGATGTTGTCGATATTAACGAGTTTATCCTGCAAGGAAATTAAATCATGCAGCGCTTCCTTGGTGAAATCTATGGTGATTTCACGGCCGGTAAACTGGGCATTAGCAATGACTCGCCTTAAAGCGCCTTCCAGATCCCTAACGTTGGAAGGAATCCTTTTGGCGATAAAGAAAGCGACATCCTGAGCCAGCTCAATATTAACCAAAGCGGCTTTTTTCATTAAGATAGCGGCCCTGGTTTCCATATCAGGCGGCTCGATTAAAACCGGAAGCCCCCAGCCAAACCGTGATTTCAAGCGGTCTTCAAGACCTATTATTTCCTTGGGATATTTGTCGCAGGTCAAAATAACTTGGTGTTTCTTTTCTAACAGCGTATTGAAGGTATGGAAAAACTCTTCTTGTGAGCGTTCCTTGCCGGCAAAAAATTGAATATCGTCAATCAACAGCACATCAACGCCGCGATAAAATTCTTTAAAGGCGTTAATGGAGTTTTGCTGCAATGCCTTGACCATATCCTGGACGAATTTTTCAGAGTGCAGGTAAACGACGGTCGCCGACGGATTTTTTTGTAAAACCGCATTGCCTATCGCATGCATCATATGGGTTTTACCTAAACCCGAACTGCCGTAAATAAGTAATGGGTTATAAGCTTTGCCGATGTTCTCGGAAACCTGTATTGAAGCGGCTCTTGCCAACTGATTGGACTTACCTTCGACAAAATTATCGAAGGTAAACGCCTTATTGAGGAAGTTGGGACTGCTTTTTTGGTTTCCGGCAGGCTTGGCTACTTTTGCGGCCGTTGCAACGGCCGAATTTCTGGAACCGATTTCCAGACTCAAATTTAATGTGCCGTTGGAAAACTCATAAATAGTTTCTTCAATTTTTGCAAAATGATGCTCTTTAACCCAGTCCAGTACAAAGCGGTTAGGAGCCAATAATTTTATTTGGCCATCGCTTTCTATGGCTTGAAGGGGCCGTATCCATGTACTGAAGTCAGAACCTGAAATTTCATTTTCAAGTTTAGAAAGGCAGTTGTTCCAAATTGAGCTCATTGAAATAGTAAAAAGTTGATTATAATTAATAGTGTAATTTCGCTTCTTAATCACTATACAGCAATAAAACATTGCGCTACAGAATTGACAGGCCTAGTGGTTTATTTTATCATCCGCTGTCTTTTTTATCTGTTTTTGTTAACACTCATCCGATCAGGCCTTAAGTAAATGAAAAGAACATACCAACCAAGTAAAATCAAACGCGTAAGAACCCACGGTTTCCGTGCAAGAATGGCGACAGTAGGCGGCCGTAAAGTTCTCAATGCTCGCAGAGCAAAAGGTCGCGCCCAGTTAACCGTTTAGTTGACGGTTGGTGGCTGAAGAAGTTTTTAGTTTCCCCCCGCAGTTACGGTTAAAAAAACCGGCTGAATATAAAAAGGTTTTTGCTAAGCCTGTAAAATCAAGCGATCAATATTTTACCCTATTAGCCATAAAGAATGATTTCGATCATCCACGGCTAGGCTTGGCAATTGCTAAAAAAAATATAAGAAAGGCAGTACACAGGAATGTGATTAAACGAACTGTCCGGGAAAACTTTAGAATAAAACAACATGGTTTGGGGAATATTGATATTGTTGTTTTGGCTCGTAGAGAAGCCGTAGATGCTCCGCTGGATTCGTTAAGAAAATCATTGGAAAGGCATTGGCTTAAGCTGGTATCCCGATGCGATTCATACTCATAGCAATTATAAAGTTTTATAAATACTTTATTAGCCCTCTGCTAGGCGATAGATGTCGCTTCTATCCAAGTTGTTCAAGTTATTCTCTGGAAGCGCTTCAGCTCCACGGGGCCATTATCGGCTCTTATCTCTCCCTCAAAAGATTATTAAAATGCCATCCGTTCCATGAAGGTGGCATTGATCCCGTTCCGGAAAAATTTGGTAATAAGAATGGATAATATAAGATTTATACTGATCGTTACTTTTGCGATGCTTGTTTTTATGCTGCAACAAGCCTGGCAACTGGATTATGGCCCTAAACCTGAAGTTGCTGCGATTACAGAGCCCGTAGCAACCAATACCAAAGAAGATTTACCTGTCGCTTCCGGCGCCTCAGCTCAAACAGAAACGGCAGAACCCAATACCGCAGCCGTGCCATTGGCGACAGTTTCATCCGCCAACATCATTACCGTTAAAACTGACGTGCTGGCGCTTCAAATTGATTTGAAAGGCGGCACCATCCAGAATCTGGATTTACTGACCTACCCGATAGAAAAATCCAACACCGTCGTAGATAAATTACGCGCAATGGTCGGTTTATCCGTTGCCGAAAAAAACACCGCTCCGGTACGTTTATTCGACAGCAACCAGGAAAAATTATTTGTCGCACAAAGCGGTTTGATTGCCGACAGCGGTTTTGCAACTGCGCCGAGTCATCACACCGTGTTTAAAAACGAACAGACCGGTTACGATCTGCAACCGGGACAAGACAGTTTAACAGTGCCCTTAACATGGACTGATAATAACGGCCTGACTATTACCAAACTGTTTATCTTTAAACGCGGCAGTTACGACATAACGCTGGAACAAAAAGTCAAAAACGATTCCGCGAAGCCTTGGTCGGGCAGACAGTACAGCCAATTGCTTAAAGCGCCGGATACGACCAGCAAAGGCGGCATGCTGACCGGCGGCATGAGAGCTTATGACGGCGGCGTTATTTATACCGAAAAAAACAAATACCAAAAAATAAGCTTTGATGACATGGCTGATGAAAATCTTGATGTTGCGACCAAGGGCGGTTGGACGGCAATGATTCAGCATTATTTTGCTTCAGCTTGGATTCCGCCTGCCGATCAGGAAAATCATTTCTATACCAAGTCATTGAGTGAAGGACATTATGTTATCGGAACATACTCTCCATCAATCACCGTTAACGCAAATTCAGATGCTCAATTTGTCGCCCAATTATTCGCCGGTCCTAAAATCCAGCCGATGATGGAAAAAATAGCGCCAGGGCTTGAGCTTACCGTTGATTACAGCTTCTTAACCTTTATCGGCAAACCCATTTATTGGTTGTTGAACCAGATCCACGATGCCGCCGGTAATTGGGGCGTAGCCATTATCGGCGTAACGCTGTGTATCAAACTGCTGTTCTTTCCATTGTCGCAATCAAGCTACAAATCAATGGCCAAGATGCGCAAAATTCAGCCGCGCCTTAAAGAACTGCAAGAACGTTTTGCCGATGACAGACCGCGTTTCAATACCGAAATGATGGCGCTGTATAAAAAGGAAAAGGTCAATCCATTGGGCGGCTGTTTGCCCATCTTGGTGCAGATTCCGGTATTCATGTGTCTATACTGGGTATTGAGCGAAACCGTCGAGTTCCGCCAAGCGCCGTTCATGTTATGGATACAGGATTTATCAATACAGGACCCGTTTTATGTATTGCCGGTCATCATGGGCATCACCATGAAAATCCAGCAAGGCTTAAACCCTGCGCCGATCGATCCGATCCAGGCTAAAGTGATGAAGATGTTCCCTATCGTCTTTACCATCTTCTTCCTGTTTTTCCCGGCCGGTCTGGTTTTATACTGGGTAGTCAACAACACCTTGTCTATCATTCAACAGTCGTATATCACCAAGCAAATAGCTAAAATGCCATAGGCCTACGTGGATATAGCTTACCAAGATACCATTGCAGCCATTGCAACACCGCCAGGGAACGGCGGTGTCGGCATCATTCGCATTTCGGGGACATTGGTTCCCGAAATCGCCAAACACCTCACCCGCCGAGCCTGCTCCCGGCAGTCTTCCGGCATACACTCCATCCCTGGAGATAAACCATTAACTCCCCGACTGGCCCAGTATTCATCTTTTACCGATGGCGACGGCTCGGTCATCGATTCCGGCATCATCCTGTATTTTCCCGCTCCCGCCTCGTATACCGGCGAAGACATACTCGAACTCCAAGGCCACGGCGGTTCTGTCGTATTGGACATGCTGTTGCGGCGGGTTTTATCGCTGGGCGCGCGCTTAGCCAACCCCGGCGAATTTACCGAACGCGCATTTCTTAATGACAAACTCGATTTAGCCCAAGCCGAAGCCGTCGCCGACTTGATTGAAAGCAGCACCGAACAATCGGTCCGCTCCGCGCAAAAATCAATGCAGGGCGTTTTTTCAGTACAGATCAATGACCTGGTCGAAGAACTGACCGAGCTCAGGACTTACGTCGAAGCCGCTATCGATTTTGTCGATGAAGAAATCGATTTCCTGACCGACGGCGTGGTCGAAAACCGGATCGTCAACATACTGCGGCGCATCGGAGAAATCCAAAAAACAGCGCAACAAGGCCGCTTGTTGCGCGACGGCATGACCGTCGTATTGGCCGGCAAACCGAACGCCGGAAAATCCAGCCTGCTCAATGCGCTGGCCGGACACGAAGCCGCGATAGTCACCGACATCGCCGGAACCACGCGCGACGTGTTGAAAGAACGCATCCAGCTGGACGGCATGCCTCTGCATATCATCGACACCGCGGGCCTGCGCGAAAGCGACAATGCGATAGAACAGGAAGGCATCCGCAGAGCCCGCGAAGAGATCAAAAACGCCGATAAAATTCTATTGCTGATCGATGCAAGAGAACCGGAAACCGAGTCGCTGTTAAAAACCCTGCCGCCGGGCGGCAACATCACCCAAATCTACAATAAAATAGACCTGCTGGGCCTGGAACCGGAAATCAAGCAGACCGAACTCGGCACCCAAATCTACCTGTCGATAAAAACCGGCGACGGCATGGAGCTGTTAAAACAACACCTCAAACAGAGTGTCGGCTTTAACGAGGCTACCGACAACGTTTTCATCGCCCGAAGACGACATATAGAAGCCTTGAACAAAGGCCATGAGTTTGTCGAAAGCGCCTTAGACCAGTTAAAAGGCAGCCAAGCCGGGGAACTGGTCGCGGAAGACTTAAGACAAGCGCAAAACAGCCTTGCGGAAATTACCGGAAAATTCACCTCGGACGATTTGCTCGGAAAAATATTTTCCAGCTTTTGCATCGGCAAGTGAATTTTTAAAGCTCGGAGTTTTGCCTTTAAGGAGCGATACTTGTGTTTACTGCTGGAACCTTATTGACCGTATGTAATCGAACGAATACAATCAAGCCATGATTACAATACGCACCTTGCCCAAATTCGATGCTTGGCTTTCCGGTCTACGCGACGGCATGACCAAGCGCCGGATAGTGGCTAGATTGAGAAAGGCCCAACTTGGCAACTTGGCAACTTGGCAACTTGGGCGACATTAAGCCGGTAGGCGGTGGCGTCGTTGAAATGCGTGAACACTTCGGCCCTGGTTGGCGTATGTATTATGTCCAGCGAGGCGATGTAATAATTGTCATGCTGGGCGGCGGCGATAAGTCTACCCAGGTCGCAGATATTGCCGAAGCCAAACAGTTGGCCGATTCTTTGGAGGATTAAACCGTGACCGATAAAATTAAAATCTCAAGCCTGCCTGAGTTTGACGCTTCACACTACCTGGACAGTGAAACAGCAATTGCAGAGTATTTAACGGCTATTATTGATGATGGCGATTCGGCGTTATTGGCAGCGGCACTCGGCGACATTGCCAGAGCGCGAGGCATGTCAGATATTGCCAAATCGGCAGGGCTTACACGCGAAGCGCTTTATAAAGCACTTCGACCCAATGCGCATCCACGCTTCGATACCATTTCTAAAGTCTGCAAGGCGCTTGGGGTCAAGCTCCATGTTGAGCCTATCTAAGCCAGTGACCGGAAAGGGATTATTTCAAACTGCCATTTAAAAATTGAATAATTGTTCACTTTTTACCCCTACATTACCCCTAAACCATATTAAGTTGTTGTATTAAAAGGATACATTACTTTATGTATAGGCAAGTAACGATCGCCGCGACATACTCGGCGAATTGTAAAATTCGATCATTGCTTCAATCGCGTACGATAAACACACCAAAATAACCCCTTAGTTATCCTCTATGTAACCCGTTGTCGGCGAAAGCGGACAACGGCTCAAAAGAAAAAATCCATGTTCAAACAAGCCTTCAAAAATATCGACGACGTCATCTGGAAAGAGGCCGGTTGCGCCAGCGAACTGGACTACACCGAGCAGACCTCGTGGCTGCTGTTCCTGAAATTTCTGGACGGACTGGAGCAGGACAAGGCCATGGAAGCCGAGCTGGAGGGCAGGAAATACGCGTTCATTCTCGACCCGCCGTACCGCTGGGAAAGCTGGGCCGCGCCCAAGGACGAAAACGGCAAGCCGGATCACAACAAAGCGCTGACCGGCGATGATCTGCGCGACTTCGTAGACCGCGAGCTGTTTCCCTACCTGCACGGCTTCAAGCAAAAAGCCGATGGCCCGAACACCATCGAATACAAGATTGGCGAAATCTTCGGCGAGATCAAGAACAAGATCCACAGCGGCTACAACCTGCGCGAAATCATCGACCACATCGACGAACTGCGTTTCCGCTCGCAGACCGAAAAGCATGAGCTGTCGCACCTTTACGAAGCCAAGATCAAGAACATGGGCAACGCCGGGCGCAACGGCGGCGAGTATTACACGCCACGCCCGCTGATTCGCGCTATCGTGCAGGTGGTGCAACCCAAAATCGGCGAACGCATTTATGACGGCGCGGTCGGTTCGGCGGGCTTCTTGTGCGAAGCGTTCGACTACCTGACGGCCCAAGGCAACCTCACCACCGGCGACCACAACATCCTGCAAACGCGTACTTTCTACGGCAAGGAAAAGAAGTCGCTGGCTTATGTAATCGCGATCATGAACATGATCCTGCACGGTATCGAAACGCCCAACATCATCCACACCAACACCCTGGCCGAAAACCTTGCCGACATCCAGGACAAGGACCGCTACGACATCGTGCTGGCCAATCCGCCGTTCGGCGGCAAGGAGCGCAAGGAAGTGCAGCAAAACTTCCCGATCCGCACCGGCGAAACAGCGTTCCTGTTCCTCCAGCATTTCATCAAAATGCTCAAGGCCGGCGGACGCGGCGGCGTGGTCATCAAGAACACCTTCCTGTCCAACACCGATAACGCGTCGGTAAGCTTGAGGAAACTGCTGTTGGAAAGTTGCAACCTGCATACCATCCTCGACTGTCCCGGCGGCACCTTTCAGGGCGCGGGCGTCAAAACCGTGGTGCTGTTCTTCGAGAAAGGCGCGCCGACTCGCAAGACCTGGTACTACCAGCTCGAACCGGGCCGCAACATGGGCAAGACCAACCCGCTTAACGACGCCGACCTTGCCGAGTTTATCGAATTGCAACAAACTAACGCCGCCTCGCCCAAAAGCTGGAGCGTGGATGCGGCCAGCATCGACCCGGCAACCTTCGACCTGTCGGTGAAGAACCCCAACGGCGGCGAAGCAATCATCCATCGCAGCCCGCAGGACATCATGGACGAGATTGCCGCGTTGGATTCCGAGAGCGCCACAGTATTGGCTAAAATTCGAAAATTGTTATAAAGGGTCAGGCTATGCAAGACATACGATGGAAACAGCGTTTCGACAATCTGCAATCGGCTTATCGGCGGCTACAGCACGCCGTACAGGCCAATGGGCAGGAACCTGATAATGAACTAATCCAGATGGCGCTTATCAAGGCATTTGAAATGACCTTTGAACTGTCATGGAAAACCATGAAGGATTATCTCAAGTACAACGGCATCGATGTGAAACTACCACGAGAGATCATCAAGCAGGCCTTTGCCAATGACATCATTATCGATGGCCAGCTATGGATAGACATGCTCGAAGACCGCAATCTGATGGCCCATACCTATGATGAAGCCCGCGCACTCAAAGCAGTGCAACACATTTGCGAGCGTTACATGACCGGCTTGGAACAACTCCGGCAATACCTACACGCAAGGTTGGCCTAATGTTCGGTTTAAGCCCGGAGACCTTGGCGCTCATCAACACCTGCCTGCAACAATACCCTGAGATTGTCTGGGCAAAAATTTACGGCTCACGTGCCAAAGGCAACTATGAGCGCGGCTCGGATATTGATCTGGCCTTCAGTAGCAGCACCGATTGCTCGGCGGATTTGCTTGAAGCGCTCGATAACCTGCCTACTCCTTACCTGTTCGACGTGACCCATTACGAAAGCCTTAAGCACGAAGGGCTGAAAGCGCATATCGATCAGGTGGGCGTGGTGTTTTATCAGCGGGCGAATCAGGGTGATGCGCAATGAAGGCAGGGTGGAAGATTAAGACGCTTGGAGAAGTTTGTGTATTCGACAAGAGTCAAGGTTTACACAAGAATCTCCCCTATGTGGGGCTTGAACATATCGAGTCACAAACAGGGCGATTTATCGGTTCAACTGATTCACTTGAAGTAAAAAGCACCACCTTCAAGTTCACGCCTGAGCATCTTCTTTATGGACGGCTGCGTCCATATCTCAACAAGGTGATGATTCCTAATTTTTCTGGTCACTGCTCTACAGAAATATTTCCAATTATGCCGTGTCCTGAATTGTCGCGAGAGTTTTTGCAATACTGGTTCTTGATGGAGGCAACAGTAGAACAAATTGACGCAACCTCTACTGGTGCTCGAATGCCGCGGGCGAACATGAGTGCTGTTCTCGATTTCGAGTTCCTGATTCCTCCGCTTCCCGAACAGCAGCGGATCGTTGGCATTCTCGACGATGCGATTGACGGCATCGCCACTGTAAAAGCCAACGCCGAAAAGAACCTCAAAAACGCCCGCGCCCTGTTCGAAAGTCACCTGCAATCGGTCTTCACCCAGCGCGGCGAAGGGTGGGTGGAGAAGAAATTGGGTGATATATGCGCCATTACCTCAACTCTTGTCGATCCTCGTAAAGACGAGTTCATTGACTTGACCCATGTCGGAGCGGGAAACATTAAGCCACAGACTGGTGTCTTTGTTGAACTCAAGACTGCGCGGGAAGAAGACTTGATTTCTGGTAAGTTCCTTTTCGATGAATCAATGGTTCTTTACAGCAAGATTCGACCTTACCTCATGAAAGTAGCTCGTCCACGCTTCAACGGTTTATGCAGCGCCGACATGTATCCCCTCGCCCCGTTCCCAAACGAGATTACTCGCGACTATCTCTTCCATCTATTATTAAGCAATCACTTCACCGATTATGCGATACAAGGCTCGGCACGCGCAGGAATGCCAAAGGTCAATCGAGAGCATCTTTTCGAGTTTCGGGTGTGGCTGCCTGCTGTGAAGAAACAAAAGGAATTAGCCTCAAAGCTCGATGCTCTTCACGAAGAAACCCAACGCCTCGAATCCATCTACCAACAAAAACTCGCCACCCTCGACGAGCTGAAAAAATCCCTGCTCCACCAAGCCTTCAGCGGGGAACTATGACCTGTATAAAAAAACCGGTTTTTTAAACCTATCCGTCATAACGTGATAAGAAAACTTGGTTTTTTATACACGTTATCACTGTTGCATGTAACACAAACAATGACTATGCTGTTGCATGTAACAGTGACTGCGGAGATGATCATGAGCACAACTACTTCAGCGCGGGTGCAAAAGCACCGTGCGGGATTACGGAAATCCGGTTTGCGTCCGGTGCAGATTTGGGTGGCGGATACGCGGCGACCGGGTTTCGCCGAGGAGTGTCGCCGCCAGTCGCAGCTTGTGCAAGGCGACGCGCATGAGCGGGAAACCGCCGATTGGCTTGAGGCTGCGGCCGACCGCGAAGACTGGCAATGAGACGCGGCGATCTGGTGACGGTGGCCTTGCAAGGCGATCTTGGTAAACCGCGACCAGCATTGGTTATTCAATCGGATTTGTTTGACCTACATCCTTCTGCGGTCATTTTACCGGTAACCAGTGAGCTGCGCGATGCCCCGTTGTTTCGTATCCCGGTCGATCCAACTGAGCTGAACGGCCTAAACAAACCTTCGCAGGTGATGGTGGATAAACCGCAATCGATCACCCGCGAAAAAGTCGGTGCGGTGTTCGGCCGTTTGGACGATGAAACGATGCTGGCGGTGAACCGGGCGCTAGCGGTTTTCCTTGGATTTGCTTAAATCGGATGCAGGTCGTCGCCACTAAAATCGCCCCCCATACTTATCAACAACCATGCAATTCTTTACTGCCAATGAAGCCAAGACCCGTTTCGGGGAATTCCTCGACAGGGTGCAGCGTGCGCCGGACTTACGCCTGAGGCTTTGCAAACAGACGATTTCTACCGATGAATGAAGCCGAAACCCGCGCCGAACATATCGACCCCGCGCTGAAAGCGGCAGGCTGGGGCGTAATCGAAGGCAGCCGTATCCGCCGCGAATATGCCATAACGCCGGGCCGCATTGAGGGCCACGGCAAGCGCGGCAAGGCGCTGACCGCTGATTACGTGCTGGAATACCGCAACACCAAGTTGGCGGTGATTGAGGCCAAGGCCTGGGACAAGCTGCTTACCGAGGGCGTTGGTCAGGCTAAGGATTATGCAGGCAAGTTGGCCGTTCGATTCACTTATTCGACCAACGGCCAGGGTATTTACGGCATCGACATGCATACCGGTATCGAGGGTGAGCTGGCGCAATATCCGACGCCCGATGAACTGTGGAGCCGCACCTTTGCCGTGCTGAATAGTGCGCGCGACCGCTTCGCTGCGGTACCTTATCCGGATAAAGGCGGCAGCTGGGCGATTCGCTTCTATCAGGAAATCGCGGTTAACCGTGTCTTGGAGGCCATCACCGAAGGCAGCGATCGAATCTTGCTGACGCTGGCTACCGGTACCGGCAAAACGTCGATTGCCTTTCAAATCGCTTGGAAGCTGTTTCAAACCCGCTGGAATCTGAGTGACAGGAAGACCGAGGGGGAATCAACACGGCGGCCGCGCATCCTGTTTCTGGCCGATCGCAATACCCTCGCTGATCAGGCCTACAACGATTTCTCTTCGTTTGCCGCGTTTTCCGAAGATGCACTGGTGCGCATTGATCCTGCGGACATCCGCAAGAAGGGCAAGGTGCCTAAGAACGGCAGCATTTTCTTTACGATCTTCCAGACTTTTATGAGCGGGCCGGTTGCCGATACCGTTCAGGCGCAAGACGAACGCAGTTTTTATTTCGGCGAATATCCGCCGGATTTTTTCGACTTCATCGTCATCGACGAATGCCACCGCGGCGGCGCGAATGACGAAGGCAACTGGCGCGGTATCCTCAACCACTTTACTCCCGCCGTGCAGCTCGGCCTGACCGCCACGCCCAAGCGCAAGGACAACGTGGACACCTACGCCTACTTCGGCGAGCCGGTGTTCGTCTACTCGCTAAAAGACGGCATCAACGACGGCTTTCTAACGCCGTTCCGGGTAAGGCAGATTTCCACGACGCTGGACGAATACATCTACACCGCTGACGACTGCGTCATGGAAGGCGAGGTTGAATACGGCAAACTTTATAAGGAAGCGGATTTCAACAAGATCATCGAGATCAAGGAGCGGGAAAAGAAGCGTGTCGAAATCTTCATGGCGCAGATCGACCAGCGGCAGAAGACGCTGGTGTTTTGCGCCACTCAGGATCATGCCTTGGCGATGCGCGACCTGATCAACCAGATGACAACGAGCAGCGACCCGAACTATTGCCAACGGGTGACGGCCAACGACGGCGCATTGGGCGAGCAGTATCTACGTGATTTTCAGGACAACGAGAAAACCATTCCGACCATCCTGACCACCTCAAAAAAACTCTCGACCGGCGTGGATGCCAGAAATATCCGCAACATCGTATTGATGCGGCCGGTGACCAACATGATCGAGTTCAAGCAGATCATCGGGCGCGGCACGCGGCTCTACGACGGCAAGGACTACTTCACGATCTACGATTTCGTGAAGGCGCACCATCACTTTTGCGACCCGGATTGGGACGGCGAACCGGTTGAGCCGGAAACCTGCCTCAAATGCGGCGGCTATCCGTGTCAATGCGAAAAGCCGTTGCCGCAACCTTGCCCGGTCTGCGGCCAGCGGCCTTGCGTATGCGAGCAAGAGCCTTGCCTAAAATGCGGCCTGCATCCATGTGCATGCAAGAAGAAGGCGAAAGTGACGCTTGCCGATGGCAAGGTGCGAAGCATTCAGTACATGACGGTGACCAGTTTCTGGCATCCCGACGGTACACCGATGTCGGCGCAGCAGTTTATGGAGCTGTTGTTCGGCAGGTTGCCGGAGTTTTTTAAAAACGAAGCCGAGTTGCGCGAGTTGTGGAGTTTGCCGGATACGCGGGCCAAGCTGCTGTTCGGGCTTGCCGAGAAAGGCTTCGGTAAAGAGCAATTACTGGAAATGCAAAAGATCATCGACGCCGAAAACAGCGATCTGTTCGATGTGCTGGCGCATGTGGCTTATGCCTTGCCGCCACTGAGCCGCGAACAAAGGGCCGCCAGGGCGAAGGTTGAAATCCATGCGCATTTCAACAGCAAGCAGCAGGCCTTTCTCGATTTTGTGCTGGCGCATTATGTTCAGGTCGGCGTCGAGGAGTTGGACAGGGAAAAGCTGACGCCGTTGCTGCGCATCAAGTATCACGGGGCGATTGCCGATGCCGTGGCGGATTTGGGCAGGCCGGAGGAAATCGGCAAGGTGTTTGCCGGTTTTCAGAAGTATCTCTATCAATACCCGCGATAAGGACTTCATCAATAATAATTTCCGCTTATGGTTCCCTCGCCCTGTGCTCATCGTTATACACAAGTGTCAACGAACAGAGCCGGGCTGGGCATGTTGCCCAGCCCGAAACGTTTTGCGGTAGTTAATATAATCGCTTAGCTCAGACGTCGCAGAAACGTTAGGAACGGGGTTGCAAACCCCGTCCCGCCTGGGTTTACCGACCATATTCACAAGACAATCAGATTTGAACTTTAAACGCCAATCGTTTCAGCAGACGATGAAAATTCCCCCGATCCAGCCCCAGCACCCGCGCCGTAGCGGCCATATTGCCCTGTTGGGCCGCTAGTTGTTGCCGGATGAGCTGACGCTGAAACTCATCCACTGCGTTTTTAAAATCTATCGGCGCGGGCAAAGCTGTCGATGAATCGGCTAGGGTGTTGATAGGTTGAGCATTCAACGGCTCCGGCCCCATATCCAGATAGGCCGGGGAAATAGTAATAAAATCCGCCTGGCGATTTTCCGGGGTTGCCGATTTTAGCGCCGCCCGGCTGAGTAAATGCTCCAGCTCGCGGATGTTGCCCGGCCAGTGGTAATCCAACAAGGCTTTCTTTGCATCCTGATCCAGACGCAACTTTTTAACACCCAAACGCTGCTGGTTTTTTTCCAGAAAAGCGCCCGCCAGCAATAAAACGTCTTTTCCCCGTTCGCGCAATGCCGGAACGTGCATCGGATAAACGGCCAGACGATGGTAAAGATCCGGGCGGAACTGGCCCGCAGCGACTTCTTGTTGCAGATTGCGGTTGGTTGCGGCAATGACCCGCACATTCACTTTGATTTGCTTATCGCTGCCGACGCGCTGTATCTCGCCGTTTTGCAAGGTGCGCAATAATTTGGCCTGCATGGAAAGCGGCAGTTCGCCGATTTCATCCAGAAAAATCGTGCCGCCGTTGGCCAGTTCAAACTTGCCGGTCCGGTCGCTGATGGCGCCGGAAAACGCGCCTTTGCTGTGGCCGAATAATTCGCTCTCGGCAATATTCTCGGGCAATGCAGCGCAATTGACGTAGACCATGACGTGATCGGCGCGAGTCGATTCCAGATGGATGCGCAGGGCAACCAGTTCTTTGCCCACCCCCGTTTCTCCCAAAATCAAAACCGCCAGTTCCGACGGGGCGACGATGGAAATTTCATTGCGCAATTTCCGCATGCAGTCGCTGTCGCCGATCATGTCGTGGTCGGTATTTTCCTTGAATAAGGTTTGGATCGCATAACGCGCCCGCTGCTCCAAAGAGGCAATCAGTCCCGCAGCCTTGACCGTGGCGGCAGTCAGGCTGATAAAGGTATTGAGTTGCAACGGGTCGATATTGTCGAAAGTGCCGGGGGCCAGCGCATCCATCGTTAAAACGCCCCAGGGCTCGCCATCGATAAACAGCGTAACCCCCATGCAGTCATGCACCCGCAGTTGATCGTTATCTGTTTCAATCAACCCGTCGTAGGGATCGGGCAGCTCGGAATCGGCGGCAAAGCGCACCGATTGATCGGAGGCTAAAATTTGCGCCAGACGCGGATGTTCGCTGACCATAAAACGCCGCCCCAAGGTATCTTCCGATAAGCCGTTAACAGCCAGCGGTATCAAATAATGGTTTTCAAACCTGAGTAACGCCGCCGCATCGCAAGGAAAAATCCGGCACAAATGCGCCAACAAACGTTGGTAGCGTTGTTCTGCCGACATGCGCGCGGACAAGTCGGCAACAATGGAAATTAACGAGGCGGAAAATGAGTTTGTCGTCATAGTGATAACGTTGATGTCAATTAAACAACTTGTAGTCGATGTCAATAGCACAACGATACCTTGATTAAGTCAGCAAATACAAGGTTTTTTGCTTGGCATGGTAAGTGCTCTTAACTAATAAGCATCAACTTAAGTAGATTATTTTATTTACCACGAAGAACATGAAGATAAAAAGCTTCGTGTTCTTCGTGTCTTCGTGGTGAATAAATCTTAAGTCGATACGTACGGCGCAGTATTTTGCTGCGGCCTGAGTTGATTTATTAATTTGAGGAGACAACCTGATGTTTTGTTACCAATGCGAACAAACCGACCGCTCCAATGCCGACAGCGGTTGCGCGACTGCCAAAGGCATGTGCGGCAAAGACGCCACGACTTCCGATTTGCAGGACTTGCTGATTCACGGCGTCAAGGGCATTGCCCAGTACGCCAAACGCGCCCGCGCCCTGAATGCCCCGGATAATGCAGCCGGCGAGTTCATGCTGTACGCGATGTTCACTACCTTGACCAACGTGAATTTCAACGCCACCCGCTTCGTTACTCTGATACAGGAAGCCGCGCAGGTACGGGATCGGGTCAAGGCGAGCTACACTCAAGCCGCGCTTGCATCAGGAAAAACGCCTGAACAACTCACCGGTCCAGCTGCCTGGCAGCCCGCTGCCGATATGGACGGAATGCTTAAACAGGCCGCCGATGTGGGCATCAATGCCGGACTCGACCAAGTCGGCGCGGACATTATCGGCCTGCGTTCGTTGGTGCTTTACGGTCTCAAAGGCGTTTGCGCCTATGCTCATCATGCCTACGTGTTGGGCGGGGAAAGCGATACCGTTTACGCCGGAATCGAAGATGCGCTGGATTTTCTAAGCAACGATCCCACCGATGCCGAAGCCTTGCTGAATCAGTCAATGGCATTGGGCAGTTTAAACCTTGAGGTGATGGCGTTATTGGATGAGGCCAACACCGGCACTTTCGGCGCACAACAGCCGACTCAAGTGCGCACTACGCCGGTCAAAGGCAAGGCCATTTTAGTATCCGGCCACGATCTGGGCGATTTGGCCGCTTTGCTGGAGCAAACCAAAGACACAGGCATCAATATTTACACGCACGGGGAGATGCTGCCCGCCCATGCTTACCCGAAACTCAAGGCTTATCCGCATCTGGTCGGCAATTACGGCGGCGCATGGCAGGATCAACAAAAAGAGTTTGCCGAGTTTCCGGGCGCCATTTTGATGACCTCCAACTGCATCATCGAACCGCAAGCCCAATACCGTCAGCGCATTTTTACCGCAGGCCCTGTAGGCTGGCCCGGTGTGCGCCACATCAGCGACAAGAATTTTGCGCCGTTAATCCAGGCGGCCAATGCATTGCCCGGTTTCAAAGAGGATGCCGGCGAAAAATCCGTCACCGTCGGTTTCGGCCGCGATGCGGTGTTGGGCGTGGCCGACAAAGTGATCGACGCGGTCAAATCCGGCGCTATCAAGCATTTCTTCCTGGTCGGCGGCTGTGACGGCGCAGCACCCGGTCGTAATTACTACACCGACTTCGCCGAACAAGCTCCGCAGGATACCGTGGTCATGACGCTGGGTTGCGCCAAATACCGCTTTAACCAGCATGAGTTCGGCGACATCGGCGGCATTCCGCGCCTGCTGGATTTGGGTCAATGCAACGACAGCTACTCGGCGATTAAAATCGCCACCGCACTGGCCGGCGCTTTCGAATGCGGCGTCAACGAGCTGCCCTTGTCGCTGGTCGTATCATGGTTTGAGCAAAAAGCCGCCGCCGTGCTGTTGACCTTGCTGGCGCTGGGCATCCGCAACATTCGCCTAGGCCCCACGCTGCCCGCCTTCCTGACGCCAAATTTGGTCCAGGTGCTGGTCGATAAATACGGGCTGTTGCCGATCACCACCGCGCAGGCTGACATCGAAGCATCGCTGACGCGCAAAGCGGCTTAATCCTCTCTTGTTGCCGGAAACGTAAGTTTTTCCGGCAACATTTTTTTATCCGGAGTCCAACCGAAATATGAATACTCACGCTATTGAACTGACTACCCGAGACGGGGAACAGCTCCGTTTCGAATGCGCCGCAGACCGAAATCTGCTGGAAGCAGCCGCCGATGCGCATATCGTATTGCCCGCACAGTGCGGACAGGGCAGTTGCGGCACGTGTTACGCCGATGTCACCCACGGCGACTTTACCTTGGGCAAACACAACCCCGTAGCTCTGCCCGTAGACGATGAAGCAAAGGGCGGCACCCTGCTCTGTTGCACTTTTCCTCAAAGCGATTTGCGCATTTCCCTGCCCTTTGATCATAACCGTATTCTGATCGGTGAAATCAAGGTAAGGAATGCCGAAATCATCGCCGTCGATTCCGTCGGCGAAAACACCTTGCGTTTGGAACTACGTCTTGAAGCGAATGAAGACAGCGGCAGCGTGGCCGAATTCGAGCCCGGCCAATTCATGGAACTGGAAGTGCCGGGACAAGACATCAAGCGCGCCTATTCGCTTGCCAATACCGGCAACTGGGAAGGTCGGCTGGAGTTTTTGATCCGTCTGCAACCCGGCGGACTTTTTTCCACCTGGTTACGGGAACAGGCGGCCGTCGGACAAACGTTGATCGTTCACGGCCCCAAAGGCGCGTTCGGCTTGCATGAAAGCGGCCTGAGACCGCGCTGGTTTGTGGCTGGTGGCACCGGTCTGGCGCCGATGATGTCCATGTTAAGGCGTATGGCCGAGTTTCAGGAACCGCATCCGGCGCGGCTCTATTTCGGCGCAAACCGGGCCGAAGATTTGTTTTGCCGGACCGAGTTGGAAGCGTTGCAAGCGGAACTGCCCCAGCTTCAGGTAATTTACTGCGTCTGGAAACCGGAAGATAACTGGCTGGGTTTTAGCGGTACGCCGGTGGATGCCCTGGCTCAAGACCTGGCTGGTGCAGTTGTGTTGCCCGACATCTACCTGTGCGGACCGCCCGCCCTGATCGACGCTGCCGAAGCGGCCGCGCGAGCCAAAGGCGTGCCGGATCAACAGGTGCTAAGCGAAAGATTCTTGCCTACGGTGTAACCGATAACCGTGATCCATCTTTAAAGGGGGAGTATCTATACAACGATAATAAAAATCACTTTTTTAAACCGGCAAGGAAACGACGTTAGACAAATTGAAATGTTATTGCTATGCTGAGCGGGCATCAGTAAATGATTACACGCAATTTTGCTGTCAAGAGGAAGTAATGAGCCGGTTTCCACTCCCAAATAACTCGTGTCCTTAATGAGTGAAAATTGGCATGATTTCAACTAGAGGTCCTCAATCAGTCAAGCGACTGCTCTTGGCATTGATCGCTTCTATTTTTGTCGGCGAGACGCTGGTTATGTTGTTGATCGACATGTTGCCGCCGCTTTCGCATTGGCACACCGCGCTGCTTGATGCCGTTTGGCTTTTGACGCTGCTCTTTCCGGCTATCTATTTTCTGGTATTCCGCCCGCTTAAGACTCAATTAATTCAGCAGGAACAAGCGGAAATAACGCGGCAAGAAGCGGTGGATCGACTCCAAAAAATCGCCAGTCAAGCGCCTGGAATTGTTTTTCAATTCCAACTGCGTCTCGACGGCAGTTGTTGCGTGCCTTACGCCAATGAAGGCCTGCTCAAGATTTACCGGGTTAGTCCGGAGGATGTTCGTGAAGATGCATCTTACGTATTTACCGTTGTGCATCCCGATGATTTGGACAATCATCGGGCTTCCATTCAAACCTCTGCACAAGACTTAACGCCCTGGAGTAATGAATATCGGTTGAAGTTCGGCGAGGAGCCGGAGTGCTGGTTGCTCGGTAATGCGCTACCGCAACGACTGGCTGACGGCTCAACGCTCTGGCACGGTTTTATCACCGATATTACCGAGCGCAAACGGGCGGAAACCGAGCTTCAGATCGCCGCCACCGCCTTCGAGTCCCAGGAAGGCATGGTTATTACCGACACCAACAATGTCATAATCAAAGTCAATCAGGCCTTTATCAGACTCACCGGTTATTCGAGCGAGGAACTGCTTAATCGAAGGATGAATATATTAAAATCCGGGCGTCATGATGACGGTTTTTATGCCGCGATGTGGGACAGTATTACTCACACAGGGACATGGCAGGGCGAAATCTGGAATCAACTCAAAAATACCGAGGTGCTTCCTACCTTTGTCACTATCACGGCAGTAAAAAACAATAAGGGCGAGGTTATCAATTATGTCGCTACGTATACCGATATTACCGAGCGGAAGATTATAGAAGAAAAAATCAACAATCTGGCTTTCTACGACTCTCTTACCCAGTTACCCAATCGGGTTTTATTGGCCGACCGCATGCACCAGACTTTGGCTCGCTGTCGCCGTAACCAGGAAATTGCCGCTGTCTGTATGCTTGACCTGGATGGCTTCAAACAAGTTAACGATACGCTAGGCCATGCATCAGGCGACCGGTTGCTAGGGGATGTGGCCGAGCGTTTAAAAGAATGCATACGTCAGGAAGACACCGCCGCCCGCTTCGGCGGCGATGAGTTTGCCCTGCTTCTCGGCGGCTTTACAAAGGTCAGTGAGTGCGAACAGACGCTGGCGCGTATCGTGGTCGCCATAGCGGCTCCGTACCAAATCTTCGGACAGGTTGCGCATATTTCAGCCAGCATCGGCGTCACCCTGTTTCCCGAAGACAGTGGCGATCCCGATTTGCTGTTACGCCATGCCGATCAGGTCATGTATGAGGTCAAACAAGCCGGAAAAAATGGTTATAAACTGTTTAACTCCGTACACGAAATACGGAATCAAACAACTCAGGATTTTCTCAAGAAAATCGACGAAGCGTTGGCTAAAGGGCAGTTCGAACTGTATTATCAACCCAAGGTCGATTGCCGTCTGGGCAAGGTAGTAGGCGCTGAGGCGTCGGTATGCTGGAATCATCCTGTTCTTGGTATATTAGCGCCGTCCGAATTTATCCCGGTAATCGAGCACGACGAGCTGATTATCGCCTTAGGCGAATGGACAATACAAAGCGCCTTGCTGCAATTGAATGAATGGCGTGAGACGGGATTTAACCTTCATATCAGCGTCAATATCTCCGCCCGCCAGTTTCAAAATCAGGAATTTTTACAACGTCTGCAAGAATTGCTTGCCGGATATGACCCTGAAATCATTCAGCGATTGGAAATGGACATTATTGAAATGGACGCTTTAAAGGATGTGATTGCCGGTGGCGATGCCATTCGCAGATGCCGCGCTATGGGCGTCCGCATTACGCTGGATGACTTTGGCACCGGATTTTCATCGCTGGTGCAATCGCTGGTACGCTTGAATCATCTTGCCGTCGATGCCTTAAAAGTCGATGTGAGTTTTGTTTCAGATATGCTGACAGATCCTGAAGACATGGCAATTGTTGAAGGTGTGGTCGGTTTGGCTGTATCCTCCCGGCTCCAAGTGCTTGTTAAAGGCGTGGAGTATGTCGATCAGATATTAATGTTGATGGAACTGGGTTGCGATGTTATGCAGGGTTCCGGACTCGCCAGACCAATGTCGGCGAAACGAATGCGCGCCTGGCTGGCAACGTTTACGCCGGATCCGCTGTGGGGTTTACCCGCCTCCTATTTAACGTCGCGGGATTATTTCGAGTTGCTGCTGACGGAAGCCAATCACCGCGTCTGGACAAATCGGGTTATCGCTAATCTTGATGAGCCATGTGCCCACGCGACTCCGGAATCGCTGCTGGATCACCGGCAATGTCGTTTTGGCCAGTGGTATTCTGACGAAGGCGCCGGTCATTTTCGCGATGTAAGCGAGTTTGACGCACTTGATGCCGTACATCAAAATATCCATCAGATTAGCGCGCATCTGTGCGAGCATCGTCAGGCCGGTATGGAGGTTGAGGCCGATGCCGACAAAGCCCGATTGCTGGCCGAGCAGCATAATATGACCAGTCTGGTGCATCATTTTCTGGCTGATGAGTTACTCAAATAGCAAACCCATAGGGAAAGTAGATATGGCCGATTACGATCTTATCGTATGGAATGACAAGCTCGTTATCGGAATTGATAAAATCGATGAGCAACATCAAATTCTCGTAAACCTTTTTAATGAGGCCAATATCAAGCTGACGACTAATAATAACGCCAAATTCCTGGAAGAAATTACCCGTAATCTGCTCAGTTACGCACTGTACCACTTTGAAACCGAAGAGGTATTGATGCGGCAATACGACTATATTGAGGAGAGCGTTGAGGAGGCCGACGCCCACATCCGAGAGCACCGCAGCTTCTCAGCCAAGGTGGTTGCCGTGCGTAATGAGATTAAAACCGGGGTTCTGATTTCGCGTGAAGATTTACTTTCCTTCCTCAATAGTTGGCTAATCAACCATATCCTTAACACTGACAAGGCACTAGCCGCTTTTCTGTTGGAATCGGAAAATAGCAGGTCTAAATCACGCTGATAGTGTGTAATAACGATCTTTTGATCGATGACCTGCAAAGATTGTAAATCTAAGAAACTCTATATTTTTGAATCCGGATATAACAATCCGGTTTATAAGCGGGGCGTTCTGAAATCATATCAGGAAACCGGGTGGCATCCTGATATGATGATATCCAAATTAGATTAAGCTTTTTAAAGCTTCAAACATTTTGGCTGCGTCTCTTAACTCTTGCTCAGCTTCTTGTAAAGCCGCTTCTTTAGCGTGACTTTTGGCAGCTTTCAATTTGTTATTGGCTCTTGAGCGTGCCATGTCAACTTTATCGTTTGCATTAATTTCTTTGCTGGCATCCAATGCGTCCTTGATAAGATCAGCAACTTTTTCTCCTTCAGTACCGCTAGTTACAGCGTCGAGCGCTATTTTAATTTTAGCGGATACGATGTCAATTGCATCGGCAGGAGCATAGGTAACTCTACCTTTATCAGTTTCAGCCAGAACTGAAGTTGAAACAGCACCCATAGAAGATGCAATTAATAAAGACAGTAAGATTTTTTTTAAGATTTTCATATTGCACTCGACCTCAAGTCATTGTTATTTTTTAATTAAATTGGCTGCGTAGCTATCAATGTAATAATAGCCAAATACCAATAATTATTTTAACACATTTTGATTTCTTTCAAACTATCTGTGGAGGAGTGAAAAGAGCGATTTTTAGCGAGGTTTATTGAGGGATAAACAATCAGATTCAATCATCATGGGCAAAATAATTGAATCTGACTTTAAATCATTTATGTATTAATGAGTTAAATCGTATTTACCTTTCATTTCCGTAAATGATTTTAAAGCGTCTGCCAAGCCGGCTTCTGCGGCTGCGCTATCGCCTGCATCAACAGACCTACGAGCGGCTTTTAATACATCAGTCGCTTTTTGACGTTGACGTTCAGTAATTTCAAAACGGAACTCTTTTGAAGCTTGAGCCGCTTTAAGAATATCTTGAGAAGCGGCTGGTAAATCGCCGCTTTTTACTGCGCCTTGTGCGGCCACTATGCCGGAAATCGTGTTTTCAATGGCTTCTTTAACTGCCGCTTCGCCTGCAGGCGCAGCAAAAGCAGAAGATGAAATTGCAGCCATAGACATTGCCATAACAAGAGAAACTACGATTTTTTTGAATACTTTCATTGATTAACCCTAATATTGTTGATTTTTTGTGTCCAGCATAACTATTAATAATGAGAGTTTGTGCAAAAAAGCAAAAATCAAACATAATGAATGGCTAATACCGCGAGGCATTCTAGCACAGAAAAAATTAATTACGCTCTTCTTACTTTGAAAATCGGACAGTTTTGAATTAATAAAAACCATTTAAAATCAATGGTTATCAGATTTTGGACAAGCATCCTTCTGTGGCTTGGATGGCAAGGAGAGTGGAATTATTCGTCGTCTCTTTTTACGTCAAGAACCATATCTCCAGCATAATCTTCGGACAGAATAAATAAAATCGGAGCACAGCAAACCGAACAGTCCTCGTAATATTGCTGGGCTCCGGAATGTGTGTCGACTAAGACATCCAGGGATTCGCCGCAATAAGGGCAAACGATAATAATTTCATCAAGCTCGTGCATTATTGAACCTTCCTCAGTAAAGCGTCCATCCAGGACATCGGTAGAATGCGCTTAAGAACGGCAAATAGATAAGTCGGAAAAGTGACGTAATAGCGCATTTTAGGCCGCTTGGCTTCCAGCGCATGAATAACTTTTTCGGTAACGGCAAAAGCCGGCAAGGTAAACGGAGCGGCAGCCCCCTCTTTTTGCAAGCGCGCTTCCATGGCTTGATAGGTGTTTTTATGGGAACTGTGCGACGGGTCTATATTTTTCCGGTACAGGGCAAAAGCGTTTTTTCTAAAGTTGCTCAGGATCGGCCCCGGTTCAATCAACGAAATATCGATATGCGTGCCATACAGCTCAAGCCGTAAGGTATCGGCCAAACCTTCCAGGGCGAACTTGCTGGCATTATAAGCGCCCCGATAAGTCATGGCGACGAACCCTAATATCGAACTGTTGTAGATAATCCGGCCATGTCCCTGTTTGCGCATCAAAGGTATGATCAGGTTGGTCAATTCATGGGTGCCGAACAGATTGGTTTCGAACTGAAACCTGAGCACATCGCGGCTTAAGTCTTCGACTGCGCCCGGTTGGCCGAAAGCGCCATTGTTAAACAGCGCGTCGATTTTCCCATCGGTTAATTTAATCGCCGAATCGACCGCTTGCTGAATGCTGCTGCTGTCGGCTAAATCCAGTTGGATTGCGGTAAAACCTTCCTGTTGCAAACGCAGCACATCGTCCGGTTTTCTTGCCGTAGCAATAACGGCATGCCCGCGTTTTTTTAATGCAACGGCCGTGGTGTAGCCGATGCCGCTAGAACAACCTGTTATTAATATTGTTTTTGAATTCATGTAGGCGCTTACTTGGCTAATTCCTGCTCGGCAAAATAGAAACTTTTTCCGCTGCTGCAACTGACTGAAAAAACTAACGCTTTCTTGGTGCTTTTAGCATCTAATTCCGATGCTTCAACGCGCCGACATTGGCCTGAAGCTAATGCTTTTTCTGCGGCTTGTCTTCTTGAGCGTTCAATGTCGGGAAGTCTGGTTTGGTACTCTTTGACTAAGTCCGGCAATTGATCAAACACATAAGGCGGGATAGAAAATGCTGAAAACTTCTCGGGATTATTTTTAATCAGGAACTGGTTTTTTGCGCTCTCACTCATTGCGTCTTGTTTTAACTGCGCTTGTTTTTTCAGCATCTGCTCCTTCTCAAGCTTTTCATCCTGTTCCTTTTTTTCTAAATCCTGCTTTTGTTTTTCCGGGTTCAGTTCGGCAGAGTTGCCTGTTTTAACATTAATTTGCAGCGATTTATATTCAGGACCGCAAGGCTTTGCTTGGTAATCCGTCTTGCCGTTAATGTCCGTGCATTTGTAAATGCCTGCAAAAGTACAGCTAGAAAAAAGGCTTCCTAAAATAAGCAGCGTGATTCTCATTTTTTTCCTCGGTTGCTCTGTCGTAAACATTAACGGTCCGAAAGAGTATAGGCGATTAGAACTATCGGACAGATTTTTTGTTCGGAATAATAATAATGAATTGAAAATATTAAAAACCTATTATTACTATTAGACCCGTATACATCTGTTGATAAGTCATTTTTTACATATAAAATCAGCTGTTTGAAGTAAATGGTAAAATGCAGTTAAGATTATCCGGATCTTGTGTGTAGGATGTGGATAACTCAAGCCGCAACGTTATCCACACCCTCATCCACAACTTGTTCATAATTATTTAACAGCTTTACTCTATGTTGCCTTGAGCCATAACTGTATAAAATAGGTAACCTTTCCTTGAAAAATGATTTGCAGACAATATTTTTCAGCTAAAAAACCGGCCAGATGCTTAATGTGTAAGGCTTTCGTATTGTGTTTAAGATTAAACATCATCATGTCAGAACAACTATGTTAGAAAAAAACGGCAATAAAAATACCGCCCAACCGGCGTTAATGAGCTTGAAAAACTATATTAATCAGGAAATTATCGGACAGGATGTGCTGGTTGAACGAATGCTGATCGGCCTGTTGGCTGACGGCCATATCCTGGTTGAAGGCGCTCCGGGCCTTGCCAAGACCCGGGCGATCAACGTGTTAAGCAAAGGCATACAAGGCGATTTTCACCGGGTGCAGTTCACCCCGGATTTATTACCCGCCGATTTGACCGGCACTGAAATTTATCGTCCCCAGCAGGGGACGTTTGAATTCCAAAAGGGACCGTTGTTTCATAACCTGATCCTGGCCGATGAGATCAACCGGTCGCCGGCGAAAGTACAGGCGGCGCTGCTGGAAGCGATGGCCGAGCGGCAAATAACCGTAGGCCAAGCGACTTACCCGTTGCCGCAATTATTCATGGTCATGGCGACGCAAAACCCTATCGAGCAGGAAGGCACTTATCCGTTGCCGGAAGCGCAGTTGGACCGTTTTTTACTGCATGTGAAAATCGATTATCCGAAAGCGGAACATGAAAAAAGCATCCTGCATTTGGCCAGAACCGAAGCACGTTCAGGCTCGGTAAAAAATACCGAGCAATTCCAGCCGATTGAGCAAAAGACCTTGTTTGAAGCGCGCCACGAAGTGCTGGATTTGCACATGGCGGAAAGTCTTGAAAACTATTTGCTGCAAATAGTGCTGGCGACCCGCAACCCAGCAGTCTACGGACAGGATTTGGCCGCCTGGCTGCAATACGGCGCAAGCCCCAGAGCCAGCATAGCGCTGGATCGCTGTTCCAGAGCCAAGGCCTGGCTTGCGCAACGCGATTTTGTCAGCCCGGAAGACATTCAGGATATGGCTTTCGACGTGCTGCGGCATCGCTTGATATTGTCTTACGAGGCCGAGGCGGAAGGCATTACCACCGATCATTTTATTAAAGAGCTTATTGCCAGGGTTGCAGTGCCTTGATGAATTTTGGGAAACAAGCGTCAACAACCAGCGAATTGGTTTCGGTGTCGTTAAAGACCCTGGTCGATTTGGCGAGACCGGCCGCCGGTTTAAACCTTAAACATTCAGCCATACGTGCCGGGCAAAGCGGCGGCTACGTGTCCCGATTTAAAGGCCGCGGCATGGAGTTTGAAGAAGCCAGAGGTTATCAACCGGGCGATGACATACGCAGCATCGATTGGCGGGTTACGGCGCGTACCGGCGAAACCCATACCAAAGTATTTCGCGAGGAACGTGAGCGGCCGGTGTTTATTTCCGTGGATAACCGCCCTGCCATGCATTTTGCGACACGGGGCGTTTTTAAATCGGTGCTCGCAGCCAAATTGGCCGGATTGTTGGCCTGGGCCGCCCAACATCATGGCGACAGGATTGGCGGGCAGATGTTTACCGGGAGCGTGTGCCGCGAATTGAAACCGCAAAACGGAAAACATGCTGTGCTGCGGTTTTTAAACGCCATCAGTAGTCAAGATGACGATAATCGCGTAGACCAGGCGACGATTACGTTGGAACATGTGTTGGCGAGGCTTATGCACCACGCCCGCCCCGGCAGCCTGGTTTATATTATCAGCGATTTTCGCGGCATTAACGATCAGGTTGAAGCGTATCTGGCCAAGCTGGCGCGGCATTGTCAGGTGGTGCTGATTTTTGTCTATGACCCGCTGGAAAGCCATTTGCCGGACAAAGGCCGCTATCGGTTTACCGACGATAAACGGGATGTGGTTGTCGATACCGGCGATAGGCAGCGGCTATTAAAATATCAGCAGCATTTTAGCGAACGGCTGCATCAATTGGAGCAGATAGCAAAAAAAATGGGTCTGGCATTTATTCAATGCAGCACCACAGACGATCCGATACAACGTTTAAGATAAATGAACCCGACTCTTCTCGATTTAAAAGACATCCACGAACCCGAAGCTATCGGCTGGTGGCCTCCGGCTATCGGCTGGTGGCTGGTGGCGATAGCCGTCCCGGTGCTGATTATTTTGCTGGTTTGGCTTTATAAAAGATTGACCCGTAAGACCGCGCTTAAAACCGCAAATAAAATACTGGCCCAAATCAAACGGGATAAAAGCCTGAATAATCTTCAGAAATTATCCGACCTTTCAGTGCTGGTCAGGCGTGTAGCGATCAGCGTGTCGCCGCGGGCAAAGGCCGCCGGATTGACCGGACGGCAATGGCTGGAGTTTCTCGATGCTTCGGTGAAAGGCTTGCCGTTCAGCGAGGGCATCGGTCAACTTCTGGCTGACGCGCCCTATCGAAAAACGCCGCCGACAGAGCTGGAAGTGTCCCAATTAATCGACTTATGCGAAGACTGGCTTAAAGCCCAGGCAAAATCATGATTCACTTTGAATGGCCCTGGCTGCTGGCCGCTTTACCGTTGCCTTTAATAATCCGCTGGCTGGTTCCGGCCAAGATGCCGGTGGAGCAGGCGGCATTAAAAGTCCCGTTCCTGGACGACTTTTCCGATGCCGAAACCCGAGCAATCTCCCAATCCCAACAATGGCCGTTATTGCTGGCGGCGCTTGCCTGGCTGTTTCTGGTCATCGCCTGTACCCGGCCGCAATGGCTGGGCGAGCCGATTGAGCAGGCGGTCAGCGGCCGTGACTTAATGCTGGCGGTGGATTTGTCCGGCAGCATGGAAGAACAGGATTTTGTGATTAACAAGCGGTCTGTAGACCGGTTGACGGCTGCCAAAATGGTCGCCGGCGATTTTATCAACCGGCGTGTCGGCGACCGGGTGGGCTTGATTCTGTTCGGCACCCAAGCGTATTTGCAAACGCCGTTAACCTTCGACCGGAAAACGGTAATGACCTTGTTGAACGAGTCCGTTTTGGGGCTTGCCGGGGAAAATACCGCGATAGGCGATGCCATAGGCCTCGCGGTCAAGCGCCTTAAGAACGAGCAGGCCAACAGCCGAGTGTTGGTGTTGATGACCGACGGCGCGAACACCGCCGGTGAAGTCTCGCCGTTAAAAGCCGCCGAACTGGCTGCAGCCAATCACCTTAAGATTTACACGATCGGCATCGGCGCAGATGAAATGATCGTGCGCAGCTTTTTCGGCAACCGCAAGATTAATCCCTCGGCCGATCTGGACGAGAAAAGCCTGATCAAGATTGCCGAAAGTACCGGCGGTCAATATTACCGGGCCAGAAATACCGAGGAGCTGAATAATATCTATATGAGACTGGACGAGCTGGAGCCGGTCGAAAAAGACAAACAATATTTCAGGCCCCGTAGCGAGCTGTATTACTGGCCATTGTCGCTGGCATTGGCTCTGGCGGCGGCCATTGCGTTGCTCAAGGTGCGATTGTCATGAACTTAGCCGAATTTCATTTTATCAGGCCGTATTGGTTGCTGGCGGTTATACCGTATCTGGCGATACTGGTGTTAATGCTCAGGAACAAGTTGAGGGAGGGTAACTGGTCGGCAGTCTGCGATGCCGCGCTATTGCCGTATCTGTTGCAGCAAAAGGCGGTCGGCCAAAGCCGTTGGCCGATAACCGCCGGAGCGGTCGCCTCGCTGCTGGCGATTACCGCGCTGGCCGGACCGACCTGGGAACGGCTGCCATCGCCGGTCTTTAGAAACGATTCGGCGCTGGTGATTGCGCTGGATTTGTCCCGGTCGATGGATGCCGCCGATATTAAACCCAGCCGTTTGATTATGGCGCGTTACAAAATCGCCGACATACTCAAACAACGCAAAGACGGCCAGAGCGCATTAGTGGTTTACGCCGGCGACGCCTTTACCGTAACGCCGCTGACCGATGATGCCGAGACCATCGACAGTCAGCTGTCGGCCTTAAATACCGACATTATGCCCAGCCAGGGCAGCAATACCGCGTCGGCGTTGGAAAAGGCCGTGGAGTTGCTCAAGCAGGCGGGCCTGCAAAAAGGCCGGATCTTGCTGGTCACCGATGGCGTTGATGTCGATAAAACGTTGGCTACTGTCAAAGCACTGGGCAAGTACCAGCTATCCATATTGGGCGTCGGAACCGATGACGGCGCGCCGATAGCGCTGCCGGAAGGCGGCTTTGTTAAAGATGAGCGGGGCAATATCGTGGTGCCCAAATTAAATTCCGGCGAACTGGCGCAACTGGCGCAGGCGGGTAACGGCGTTTATCAAACCATCACGGCCAATGACGCGGACATCCAAGCCGTGCTGGCGGGTATGGACAGGTCGGTCGAACAGCAGGGCAAGCAAAACGACAACGTGTTATTGGATCAGTGGGCCGATAAAGGTCCTTGGCTGCTATTGCCGGTTTTACCGCTGGCCGCGTTGACATTCAGAAAAGGCCTGCTGTGTTTTGCCTTATTGCTGATCTTGCCGCTGCCTAAAAACAGCTATGCGTTGGGCTGGCAGGATTTATGGCAGACCAAAGACCAACAGGCGCAACAAGCCTATAAAAAACAGGATTATGCCAAGGCGGCGGAGCAATTTGAAAATCCGGATTGGAAAGCGGCGGCGCATTACAAGGCGGGCGAATTTGACAAGGCGCTGGAAAGTCTGAAAAACAGCAAGTCCGAAAGCGGCGCTTACAATCAGGGCAATGCGCTGGCGAAAGCCGGTCAGCTGGAAGAGGCTCTCAAGGCCTATGAAAAAGCCTTGGCTGTTAATCCTAACGATGGCGATGCCAAACACAATAAGGAAGTCGTAGAAAAAGAGCTGGAAAAGCAAAAACAGCAGGATCGGCAAAAAAAGGACGATAAGCAACAATCCAAGAGCGGTTCCGAGCAAAACAAGGATGGCGAGCAATCGGAAAAATCCGACGAGCGAAAGCCCGAACAGAAACCGGAGCAGAAGCAATCGGATAAACAACAATCGGAAGAAAAGCAGCAGCAAGATAAGGCCGATGAAAAAAAGCCGGAGCAGCAAAAGCCCGAGCAAGCCGAGCAGGGCAAAGATCGGCAGGAGCAAGCCAAACAACAAGCGCCTGTTAACGCCGAGCCGACCGATGAACAACAGCAAGCCAACGAACAATGGCTCAAGCGCATTCCCGACGATCCGGCCGGGTTGTTAAGGCGTAAATTCAAATACCAATACGGCCGGCGCGGCGGTCAGGAAAGCGGCAATGCTGATGGTTGGTAAGCATGACTAATAACCCAATCGCCATTTTCGGCGAAGCGCTGATTGATCAATTTCCGGACGGCCAGCAAATATTAGGCGGCGCGCCTTTTAACGTGGCTTGGCATCTTCAAGCTTTTAAGCAGCGCCCGTGTTTTATCAGCCGGGTGGGCCGTGATGCAAGCGGCGATAAAATCAGCCAAGCCATGCGGGCCTGGGGTATGGCTGTCGAAAACCTGCAAACTGATTCCGATCACCCTACCGGGACGGTGCAGGTCACTATGAATGATGGCGAACCCCGTTACGAAATTTTAGCCGATCAGGCTTACGATTTTATTGCCGACCGGCTCGATAGAGACCGACAGTTTAGCGTTATTTATCATGGCGCTTTGGCTTTGCGTAACCGGGTATCGGAGCAGGCGTTGCGCGATTTAACCGCGCGTCATCAGGGCAAAGTTTTTATCGATGTCAATTTGCGAGCGCCCTGGTGGCATAAAGAGTCGGTCAACCAATGGCTCGGCAAGGCGCATTGGGCCAAGCTAAACGACGATGAGTTGAGGCTTTTGGCAACTCCGCAAAACACCTTGCAAGATACGATGCGCTTGTTTCTGGCGCAACATGAGTTGGAGGTCCTGGTGGTCACTTGCGGCAGCCGGGGTGCAATGGCAGTCAACCAAGCCGGGGAAGTGCTTGAAGTTGCGCCGATGGCTGATTTAACCGTAATCGATACTGTCGGTGCAGGGGACGCGTTTACGGCGGTTTTGTTGCTGGGCATACAGCATGACTGGCCGCTGCAACTGGCGATGGAGCGCGCGCAGCGGTTCGCGTCTGCCGTAGTGACCCAAAGGGGCGCTACGGTTCAGGATTTGAGATTTTACCGGCCGTTTATCTGTGCCTGGAATCTTGATGCTGGAAAAAATAAATTCGTTCACGAAAGACACGAAAAGCACGAAAATATTTAAATGATTACCGGGTTGTGGGATTGGGAATCAGCCAAAAAAGATGAGTTGCTGTGTTACACAGTCTTTTTTCGTGCTTTTCGTGGATAAATTGCGGTTTAATTAAATGATCAATATGAATATTATTAAAAAATTATTTTTTCTTTTGTTGTTGAGTTTTGCGCCAGCCGTTGTATTTGCCGCACAAATCAGCGTATCGTTTGATCGCAATCCGGTCAGCCAGGATGAATCTTTCCAGATCATTTTTACCGCCAACGACACGCCGGATAACGACCCGGATTTTGGTCCGCTGGAACGGGATTTCGAGATACTCGGCCAAAGCCAGAGCAGCAATTCATCATGGATTAACGGGAAGTCCAGCAAGACTATCCAGTGGACGGTTAACGTCATGGCCAAGCATCCCGGCAGCCTGATTGTTCCGGCGGTGAAGTTTGGCGACGATGTCAGTCAGCCGGCAAGCGTTCTGGTTACGCAGGCGACCGTCAATAAAGCCGTCGATGCCGACGACGATTTGTTTCTGGAGGTCGATGCGACGCCGCAAAGCCCTTATGTGCAGTCCCAGGTTCTCTATGCCGTGCGCTTATATAGACGCGTCGAAATCGCCCAGGCCAGTTTGAGTGAACCGGAACTGGGCGATGCGGTGATTGAAAAACTCGGCGACGACAGTAACTACAATACCCAGATCAACGGCGTTAATTATCTGGTTACCGAGCGCAAGTATGCGGTTTTTCCGCAAAAAAGCGGCGCTTTAACTATCAAACCCTTGATGTTAACGGCCGAGGTGGTGGCTAACACGCGTCCGAATTTTAATGGTTTTTTTAATTCGCAGATGACCAAAACCAAAAAAATTCTATCCAAGTCGGTGACGCTGGATGTAAAACCGGCTCCGGCAACGTTTACCGGCAAGCACTGGCTTTCGGCGGAACAACTGGTTTTAAAGGAAGAATGGTCGGGCGATAACCAGCAAATGAAAGTCGGCGAGCCTTTGACACGGACCTTGACGCTGCTGGCAAAAGGCACGACAGTCGGGCAGTTGCCCGAGTTAAATATCGGCAAAGTTGACGAGCAGCTGAAAACCTATCCTGATCAGCCGGCCTTGCAGGAACAGAAAAAACCGGAAGGCTTGATTGCGTTCAGGGAAGAAAAAATAGCCGTCATCCCCTCAAAAGCGGGCTTCTATAAACTGCCGGCGATAGAAATTCCCTGGTTCAACAGCCAAAGCCAAAAAATGGAAATCGCCAAAATCCCGGAAACCACGATCACGGCGCTTGAGGCGGTGGGAGTCCAGCCGGACATTGCAGCGCCTGTAGCGCCGACGCCAGTGCAACAACCGCAAAAAGCCGAAGCAGTCATGCCGACTATCAGCCAGCCGCAACAGCAAAATGTTTGGCTATGGGTTTCGGTATTTCTGGCTTCAGGTTGGTTGGCGACACTGGCCTATTTCCTGATTAAGCGTCCGGCGAAAAAACCGCTTGCGGAAAAAAGCGAGCGGGAAATACGTTTGGAAGACAGCGTAAAAAGCTTGAAAAAGGCCTGTGCCGATAATAATGCCGCAGTTGCCAAGGATGCCTTGCTGGCCTGGGGACGGCAAAAGTTCGGTGCGACGAGCTTGGGCGCTATCGCCGAGCTAAGCGACGCAAGATTAAGGGATGAAATCCTGAATCTGAACCAGGTTTTGTATGGCAAGGCCGCCGAGCTGTGGCAGGGCAAGAAGCTGTTCCAGGCGTTTGTGGAAAACAAGGCTCGAGAAAAAATGGCGGCTACGGACGATGATAAATTGGAGCCGCTGTATCGGTTGTAATGTAGTGTTTTGCCGGAAATGCAAGTTCTCGCTATCGCTCGAACAGACTTATTCCTGCCTATTATGTGGCTAGGTCAACCGCAAGGGATTGCCCTACAGCGCTTTAAAATATTCCAAAGCCATAAACAGCGCAGCAATCGAACGGGCTTCGGTGCATTCGCCGGTCGCCAGCAATTCATTGATGTTGCTCAATTTCCACGGAATGACTTCCAGCTCTTCCGGCTCGTCGCCCTCCAGTCTTTCTTCATACAAATCCTGGGCGATCACAATCTCGGTCATGTGTTCCAGATAGGACGGCGCGATCGAAAAAGAACTTAAATGATGCAGGCTTCTGGCGCCATAACCGACTTCTTCTTTAAGCTCACGGTTTGCGGCTTCCAGAAAGGATTCACCGGCGTCGGTCTTACCCTTGGGCAAGCCCAGTTCATAACGATGCACGCCGGCGGAATATTCCCTGATCAACAATACCGTATCGGCGTCCAGCATCGGCACAATCAGCACGGCCCCGCCCGAACCGCTTCGGGCCAGGCGTTCGTAGTTGCGCAGTTCGCCATTGCTGAACTCAATATCCAGCGATTCGATGCGGAATAATCGGCTGGCAGCGATAGTTGTTTTGTTAAGGATGGTTGGTTTTTCAGCCATTGTGCTATTTTATTAATAATTTTTTAGCAAATATAACGCACTCTGATGATTGATTGGGAAAAAATTGATACCGTCTTGCTGGATATGGACGGAACGCTGCTGGATTTGAATTTCGATAACCATTTCTGGAAGGAGTTTGTGCCGCTTAAATATGCCGAAAAACAGGGCTTGTCGATTGATGCTGCAAAGTTGCAGTTGCAGCCGCGCTTTAAAAGCATGGAAGGCAAGTTGGAATGGTATTGCCTGGATTACTGGAGCGAGGTTCTAGCGCTGGATATTGCCGGACTGAAAGCGGAAATTTCCGGCTTAATCGCGGTATTGCCGCATGTCACGGAGTTTCTGGAAAAAGCTCACCAATCGCCCAAAAAAGTGTATTTAGTCACTAACGCGCACCGGGACAGCCTGGGCCTTAAGATGGAAAAAACCTGCTTGCAGGCGTTTTTCGACGGTATTATCAGCTCCCATGATTTGGGGATTCCCAAGGAACACGCCGACTTTTGGCGCTTGCTGCAACAGCGGGTCCCGTTTGAAAAGCAAACCACGCTGTTGATCGATGACAGTCCGGCGGTGCTTAATTCCGCCAGGCAGTTCGGTATCGCGCATTTGATTTCGGTGAGCAGGCCCGATACCAAACTGCCCAAAAAAGAAATAACCGATTATCCCGCCATTGAGGATTTTCGGGAGCTGATGGCTGGGCTATAGAGCGGGTTGCGATTGCATGACGCATGAGATATTGCAGAATCAAATATTGGGTGCGGCAGCTGCCCACTGGGGAGCTTGCTCTTGCGGATCTTTAATGTCTCGAATTTTTGCGTTTCAATGTAGCGGGCGCCTGAGGGGGATAAAAGGGATTTTCCTGTTAATCCTGTTGCTGACCGGCTTACCCCATAGCGTTTTAGCCGCAGAACCATCCCCGCTTGCCGCGACATCGGGTTACAACACGGCGCTGATCAATAAAAACTGCGACGGCTTTGCGCAAATCCCGATCACCAGCATTCAGGGGACTTGTGTCGGTTTGGTGGCTGCAAAAAGCCATCATCTTAAACAGCCCCGTTATGCCGCGCAGTTCGATGGCAAGACCCTGCTGGTTACCGATATGTTGGGCTGGGGAGCCGACAACGGCACGGTATGGGCCATCGAATTTTCAAAGAAAATGGATGAGCCGGCAGCCAACGAAAGCCAATCGATCAAGATCACCAATCTGTTTTCCAAAAATAACGTGCCCAATCCGGCCGGAATCGCCGTTGCCCCTAACGGCATGGTTTATATAGGCTTGCCCACAGGCATCATGAAATTCAAGCTGCAACGGGGCGACAACGGAGAAATTAAAGCCGATCCTGAGCTTGAGGTTTTTATTAACGATTTCGATCAGGTGCGGAAATTCGCCCGGAGCCTGATGGCGATTGAAGACTACGCCCATCCGATGACCAGCTTTTCGTTTAGCCCGGATTACCGGTTTATTTATGTCAATGTGGGTTCCCAAACCGATTCCTGCGTTAAACATAAATCGGTCGACCAAGACGGCAAAGAAAGTTGTGATGAAAACTCCGGCGAGCTGCCATTGTCCTCGGTGCGGCGCTATGCTTTAGACGCGCAAATGAACCTGATTGCCGATTCCGGCATCACCTTCGCCAACGGCTTGAGAAACTCGATGGCATTAACCGTTCATCCAAGCGGCTTGGTTGTGCAAGGCGAAAATGCCATCGATCTTCCAGATAGTGAACTGCCCTCTGAAGAAATCAATATCCTGCAATTATCGCCGGACAACAAGGCGCAACATTACGGCTGGCCCTATTGCTATAACGATGGCGATAAAGCCGTCCCGTTTGCCGAGTTTAAAACCGGAAAAGCGGAGTGCGAAAACGCAGCTTTTATCCCCGCCTATCGCGCTTTGCCCGCACATAGCGCGCCGCTGGGCATGATTTATCCCTCGTCGAAAAAACTGCCGATGCTGGCCAACACCCTATTAATCGGCCTGCACGGCTATGCGGCTTACGGGCATAAAATAGTGGCCCTGCCCGTGGACGCAAGCGGCAAGCCCGATAAAACCGCGCCGCCGGTCGAGGTGATTTCCAATTGGAGCAGCGCCAATAACCTCAATCCGCTGGGCGCGCCTACCGGATTGCTGGAATGGAGCGACGGCTCGATTATTATTATGGACGACAAAAACGGCGCCATTCTGCGCTTAAGCCTCGGCGAGCGGGTCAACAAAATCGATTTGATTGCCGCCAATGCCGACACCTTCAAAGTCAGCGAAGCCATGGTGCAAAAGTTCGCGCCAATCAGCCGGCTGTTAAAAACCAAGTGCGGCGCGTGTCACGCCGAAATGGCGGACGACCAGCCCCAAGTCAACTTAAAAGCCTTGATCGATTCCGGCAAACTCAATCTTTCAGGCCTTGAAGAAAGCAGTTTGCTGACAAAAGTCCGCTACCGGCAAATGCCGCCGAAAACGTCCGATCCCAAACAATTCCCGCCGCTCACCGCCGAAGAACGGAAGCTTGTTTTGACCGAGATTGTTAAGCTATTTGGAAGGTAAACGCTTGATGCATCCCTTTAGTTTTATTGGACGGAACAAATTGAGTCTATACAGAATACTTGTTGTCGCGAGCATCGCTCTAACTTTAGCCCCATCAGCACGGGCATTAGAGGGCGAATATAACAGCATCGACGATTTTATGAGCGGCATCCCAAACATGACGGTTGTCAATGAACAAGTGGTTGAAGGCGACCTGAATCAAGATACTGGTTCTGACAAAGTTGTTCTCGTAAACAGCGAATCCGATGGCATCACGTATGATCAAATTTTTGTCCTGCTCCAAACCCCGAATGGCGGTTTACGCATTGCCGGGAAGTCGATGAAAGTGCGTGGGATGTGCTGAACAGGAAAACGTAAGGTTTCTATAAGGTCCGTAATGCTCTTCTTAATCTGGTAAAAAAAGACCAATAAAATCGTTAGCGATGTAAGAAAAACCATGAAGCTGACTCATCAGGGTCTTAGAAGCTGTTTAAAAACCTAAACGATCGATTAAGCTGCAACAATTTTGGCCTAGGAGGGCTGGCGGTTGTACTTGACGAATTTAACCGACGAGCAATGGCAGTTGTTATGTCCAGTTTTTGAAATTG
>Ga0207974_100080_pt1 | contig 54915 bp, 54 predicted proteins | sample LakWasMe87_LOW11_2_FD_183911 | JGI IMG/M metagenome (GOLD analysis project Ga0207974, IMG submission 183911) | Freshwater sediment methanotrophic microbial communities from Lake Washington under simulated oxygen tension - Sediment Metagenome... | ecosystem: Environmental > Aquatic > Freshwater >...
CGCGAATCAAGTCAGTTTTATTGCCGCAGGCTTGCCGTTAAAGCTTAAATAACAAGAAAGCACCCGTATGAAAAAGTTTTCCCTAGCCCTGATCGTTTTAGTGACCGCTTTGGCGGCCGAGGCCCATGTGCCGTTTTTAAAACCCAACCAGTTCAACGTCACACATCATCGCCTGACGATTGAATCTGCGTTTACCGAGTTTCCGTTCCAGGCTGACTTTGCTATGGACTCGCCGAACTTTACCATCACCTCACCACAAGGCGTGACGACAGCGATCAAACCCATCGCCAAAACCAAGGCGGCCGTGTATCTGGAACCGGAATTAAAAGAAGAAGGCACCTATCGTATCAGCACGGGGCAAAGGGTCGGTCCAATATACAAGGCGGTGGAAACTGCCGACAAAAAGCTGTATTTTGCAGCCGATATGAAGCGTGTGACGGGCAAGCCCACCACCATGAATTATTACAGTTATGCCGACACCTATATTTTCAAAGGCCAGCAAAAGTATGTAGCCAAGCCTTTTAATAAAGGCCTGGAAATCATTCCGCTGGCGTCACCCAATGGTTTGTTACTCGGTGGAGAGTTAAATTTCCGTGTGCTGGAGAATGGTAAGCCAGTGCCTAATGCGCGTATTATTGTGGTGACGGATAACGAGCACTTTATCAAGCACAGGATTGAAGATCTATACGATCTCGACAATGTGAGAGCCTCTAACATTCACGCCAACGAACAAGGTGAGTTTAGCTTCCACCCACAAAAAGCCGGGCTGAATTTCCTGTTTGTCACTGTGCATCACCAGCTCAATGAACAATTATGGGAAAGCCAGAACGCCTCTTTGACGCTGGAAGTGAATTTACCGCCAGACACTCAAGGCAAGCCTTAGGCACTCGCTGACTTAGAAAGGAATTCTGTATGGCAAGCTCGACATTTGAACTCAAAGGCGAATATATCGCGCTATGTGATTTGCTTAAACTGGAAGGCGTGGCCGACAGTGGTGGCCAGGGCAAGTCCATGGTCGCCGAAGGATTGATCAAGGTAGATGGTGCAATCGAGCGCAGAAAAACCGCCAAAATCCGCGCCGGGCAAGTGGTGCAGGCGTTTGAGCAAACCATTAAGGTGATTGCGGGTTAAGTTGGCGTAAAATCTTTGGGCAGGTAAGGGGCAAGGGCTGACCACTTGAAGTGCTGCTGTACACTGTCTGCCAGTTTTTCCAGGCTCTGCTCGCGCAATTGCGTGTAATCGTAAGCCACTTGCTCAGACACACCGGCCCATTGCAACCAGGCGGCGCAGGCTTGCGGATGGTCAAACAAACCGTGAATATAACTGCCTGCGACCTGGCCATCTGTTGACCGTGCGCCTTCTGCCATGCCATCTATCAGGTGTACCGGATGCTGCAATGCCGGGCCGCGGCTCACCCCCATATGAATCTCATAGCCTTGTACCATCGCCTCGGCAAAAGCTAATTTGCCAGACACTTGCTTGAGTTGCTTGTGGGTTTCCAACGTTGTTTCCATGGCCAGCCAGCCCAGGCCAGCACTACTACCCGCCTCGCCTTCAATCGCCAATGGATCATGTAAAGCCTGGCCTAGCATCTGAAAACCACCGCAAATGCCCAGCACTTTGCCACCGTAACGTAAATGGCGCGCAATGACGGCTTCCCAGCCATGCTCACGCAACGCCGCTAAATCACCACGTACATTCTTGCTACCAGGCAGGATAATTAAATCAGCTGCGGGCACAGGCTCATTCAAACGCGCAAACTTGAGGTCTACTTGCGGGTGCAGGCGCAAGGCATCAAAGTCAGTATGGTTAGCGATATGCGGCAATATGGGCACAACAATCGTCAACTGAACATCTGCTTTTTTAATATTGCTTTTTGCAACCGCATCTTCAGCTTCCAGATGCAAGTCATGCATATAAGGCAACACGCCTATCACCGGCTTCCCGGTGCGTTCCTCCAGCCAATCCAGCCCCGGTTGCAGCAAGGCGATATCACCGCGGAATTTATTAATGACAAACCCAATCACCCTGGCCTGCTCACTCTCGGACAATAGCGCCAGTGTGCCGACCAGGTGTGCAAATACACCACCTTTATCAATATCTGCTACCAGGATCACCGGGCAATCGACCGCTTCGGCAAAGCCCATATTGGCAATATCGTTGGCGCGCAGGTTAATCTCGGCCGGGCTACCCGCCCCCTCCACCACGATGCAGCCATACTGCTGCTGCAAGCGCTGGTAAGATTGCAATACCGCTTGCATCGCGGTTTTCTTGTAGTCGTGGTAAGTGCTCGCTTCCTGATTGCCCACCACCTGGCCATGAATAATCACCTGGCAGCCAGTGTCTGAATTAGGCTTGAGCAACACCGGGTTCATATCGGTATGCGGTGGCAATCCGCAGGCCATGGCCTGCACCGCCTGCGCGCGGCCAATCTCGCCGCCATCTTCAGTCACCGCGGCATTGAGCGCCATGTTTTGCGGTTTGAATGGCACCACCGCCACCCCGCTGCGGTACAATACACGGCACAATCCAGCCACCAGCGTACTTTTACCGGCATCCGATGTGGTGCCCTGAACCATCAATGTTTTCACTGCCTGCTTATCCATGCCCCGATTATCTCACACTCGCCCTGCTTGCCTGTGGCGCGGTGCTGCTTGATTTCTGGCTCGGCGAACCCCGGCGCTGGCACCCGTTAGTCGGATTTGGCTGGCTCGCCACCCAAGTTGAAAAACGATTGAACCCTTTACCAAGACAAGCACAACGCAGCCAATACCTCAGCGGCGTGTTGGGCCTCTGCCTGGTTGTATTGCCAGTCGTCGCCATCAGCGTTCTACTCATGCAATGTTCATTCTGGCTGGCATTATCACTACACCTTTACCTACTGTATTTCGCCATCGGCCACCGCAGCCTGCGCCAGCATGGCCTGGCCGTTTATCACGCTTTACAGGCGGGCCAGTTTCAACAGGCACAACGCGCCACCTCATATATGGTCAGCCGTGATGTGGAAGCGATAGAACCCGTCAGCGCCACCATTGAATCCGTGCTGGAAAACGGCAACGACAGTGTGTTTGGCGCGCTGTTCTGGTTTTTTGTCGCAGGCGGCCCTGGCGCACTGGCTTACCGCCTGGTGAACACGCTGGATGCCATGTGGGGCTACCGCACACCTCGTTATTTCTATTTTGGCTGGGCCGCCGCACGGCTGGATGATGTGCTCAACTATATTCCTGCCCGCCTGACGGCAATGACTTACGCCTTGCTGGGCCATACAACACTCGCATGGCAGTCCTGGAGCGCGCAGGCGCCGTTATGGGATAGTCCGAACGCGGGCCCAGTCATGTCCGCCGGCGCGGGCGCACTTAATGTGCAATTGGGCGGGCGCGCCCGCTATCACGGCGAGTGGCATGACCGCCCACGACTGGGCACGCTCACAACACCGATTGCTGAAGATATTCCCAGAGCGTTGCAGTTGGTAAGTAACGGTATGCTGAGCTGGCTGATCGTGGCTGTATTGATTGGAGCGTTGGCCTATGCTTGAGCACGGCGGTAATTTACAGCAAGCCGCGCAGCAATACGGCCGGCCACTCACAGACTGGCTGGATGTATCGACCGGCATCAATCCGCAACACTACCCGATTCCGGCATTGGCCCCCGCGCTGTTTCAACGCTTGCCCCCAGCCACCGACACACTGCATGCGGCCGCGCGCACGTATTATGGTTGCCAGCATGTGTTGGCCTGCGCAGGCTCACAGGCCGCCTTGCAACTATTGCCGACCTTGCGCGCGCCTTGCCGCGTGGCGATGCCACGCACCATGTATCAGGAGCATGCACATGCCTGGCAACGCGCGGGACACCAGGTACAGTTTTTTGAGCAAACACCTGATAGCGACACGCTAAACCAGTCCGACGTATTGCTGGTGTGTAATCCCAACAACCCGACCGGACATGTATATCACCCTGACACATTATTAGACTGGCATGCGCAACTGGCAGCCCGTGGTGGCTGGTTGGTGGTAGACGAGGCATTTATGGATAGCACGCCGCAGCACAGCCTCGCCAGCCATACCGGGCAGGCAGGTTTATGGGTATTGCGTTCACTGGGCAAGTTTTTTGGTCTGGCGGGCCTGAGGGTGGGCTTTTTACTGGGCGAACCCACAGCCCTGGCACAAGTGGAATCATTACTCGGCCCTTGGACCATCACAGGTCCCAGCCAAATGATTGCCAGCCAGGCGCTGGCCAACCATGACTGGCAACAGCTGATGCGCGGGCATCTGCCTGCACAGTCCAGGCAATTAGCACAAGTACTAAGCCAGCATGGACTCAAACCTGCAGGCGGTACAGATTTATTTCAGTATGTACTGCATCCTGCCAGCCGCGAGTTGCAGCAAGCATTGGCGAAAGAAGGCATCTGGACGCGTTATTTTGAATCGCCGTCAGCCTTGCGTTTTGGCTTGCCGCCAGCTAACGACTGGTCTCGGCTGGCACAAGCCCTACGCCATGTCACTCAACAGTTAAGCGATTCACAACCTTGACCAATTCAGCGATCTCGCGGCCATGCACATCATCACCCGCACTTAACCCCTGCAACACCCCGACTTGATTCTCCGGCGACTGGTTCTGGCTCAGCTTCCATTTACCAGTGAGTTCGGTAATCTCGATCTCAATACCAACTACCGCCTGCATGAGCTTGTCGATAAATCCGGCCGGCGCATCCTCAAGATGCCACGGTTGTTCAAACGCCGCTTCCTGTTGTGCCGTCAGCGCAGTCAAATGGGCGCGTAACCAGTTGGCATCTTCAATCACCCGCAGCTTGCCACGCGCATGCACCACCACATAATTCCAGGTCGGCACCACCATGCCGGTTTGGGCTTTGGTGGGATACCACGCAGGGGTCACATAGGCATGCGGGCCATGAAAAATCGCCATGACCTCGTTGAGACCATGCGTTTCTTGCCAGAGCTGGTTCGCGCGGGCCACATGACCACTCAAGGTGCCGTTATCATCTAAATACAGCGGCAGATGATTCACCTCTAAACCACTGGCCGCAGTCGTCACCAGCGTGGCAAACGGATACGTCCGGATCAAATCTAGCAGCGCCTCTTCACCAGGGGCAGAAAAGTGTTTTGGGGTATACATACTTAATTAAATTAAAAGCGCTTCGGGCAAATATGGCCTGACATGACTGGCCGCACGTGCTAAATAGTGCTCCTTTTCGCCCACTGGCGCGACATAATGCAAAGCTTTTTGTGCTGCTTCCAGCCCGGCCTGACGGGCAATCAGCCAAAATGCCAGATATTGTGAGGCCAGGCAACCGCCTGCGGTGGCAATATTGCCCTGCGCAAAAAAGGGTTGATCCAGTGTATCGACGCCTAATGCCTGCACCCAGGGTTTAGTCACCAGATCTGTACACACGGGCAGGCCATTGAGCAAACCGAGCTTGGCCAATATCAGCGCACCTGAACACTGCGCACCTATCAATTGCCGATCAGGGTCAAAATGCAAAGATGCCAGGACAGCGCTCTCAGCAATGGCCCGCGTATGGATACCACTACCAATAATCACGGCATCGGCAGCAGAAGCCTCGGCCAAGGAAATATGCGACTCCAAGGTGACTCCATTCATGGATGTCACCCTGGCCGTGGGGCTGGCGATTGAAACACGCCAGCCTGGCTGTTGCACGCGGTTTAATATACCCAGGGCAATGATAGAGTCCAGCTCATTAAAACCGTCAAACGTCAGGATAGCGATATGCATAATACTCTTTCTAGCGCACAGGCAGTAACTGCCCCCGGATCATCACCATAGGCGCCATGACCATAGACTGATGCGACTCAGAACTTGATTCACACACAGCCCCGACGCGCAGGTTGGTCACGCAGACAGGTTTGGGCGCTGCGTTGTCATGATCCACCTGACGGGAAGTTTGACCATAAGAGATATAAGGCAGTACTACCACGGGCACTGCCAGCAACACCATCACAATGAAACGCATCTCCAAACCCTATCCGATGAAAGTTTAATCACATCTTATCGCCACACGCATGTACACTACATGTACAATTTAACGATCAATATTAGACACTGTACAGGTCCAAATACCATGCCAGTCACCCAGCCACTGATTACGATTAACCCGCAAGACACTGTGCCACTGGTCGAGCAAATTGTCAGCGGTGTGAAACAACTCATTGAGCAACGCGTACTGCGTACAGGTACACGCTTACCTTCTATCCGCGACTTTGCCGTGCAACACCACATCAGTCGCTTTACTGTCGTCGATGCTTACGATCGCCTGGTGGCGCTGGGTTATCTGCTCTCACGGCGTGGTTCAGGCTTCTATGTCGCCCCCCTCAACAAACCCGAAGAAATCGTTTCAAGCACCTCTTACCTGGACAGGGCTGACGATGTGCTATGGCTGCTGCACAACACGTTTAGAGACGTACCGGATGCGGTCAGGCCTGGCTGTGGCTGGCTGCCTAAGGATTGGCTGGATGAAAAAGTCATTCAAAAAAGCCTGAATGAATTATCACGAAAATCGGGGTATTTTTTAACCGGATACGGCGATGTGAGTGGCTACTTACCACTGCGGCAACAGTTGGCAAAAAAGAATCTGGCAGATATTGGTATCCATGCAGACGCCCAGCAAATCCTCATGACCAACGGCGCTTCGCATGGCCTGGATTTAGTTGCGCGGCTGTTTATCAAACCAGGCGATGTGGTACTGGTGGACGATCCGGGCTATTACACCTTGTTTGGTTTTTTGAAATCCATGGGCGCGCGCATTATGGGCGTGCCGCGGCTACTGAATGGGCCTGATGTCAGCGCCTTGCAACAACTATTGCAAGAACACCGCCCCAAGTTATTTTTCACCAATACGGTATTGCATAACCCGACTGGCACCAGTACCAGCCTGGCCGTTGCGCACCAGATACTGCAACTGGCCGAAAAATACGGTTTATATATTGTGGAAGATGATATTTATGGCGACTTCCATCCGCAAAATGCCACGCGCCTGACCGCGCTGGACCAGCTCAACCGTGTAATTTACGTCAGCAGTTATTCCAAAACCATTTCGGCCAGCTTGCGCGTAGGCTTTATTGCCTGCCAGGCCGACCTGGCCAACCGGCTACTCGACCTCAAATTGCTGACTGGCCTCACCAGCTCAGAGATCAACCAGCGTGTGATGTACCAGATTCTGGTCGAAGGCAGGTACCGCAAACATATGGAAAAAGTACGTAGCCAGCTAGAGGTAAAAAGAGCACAAGTGATACGCGCACTGGAAGAATGTGGCTTAAGCATCCATGCCGAACCGGCCGGAGGCATGTTTGTCTGGGCTAAACTGGCTAACGACAAGAACGCGGCGGAGGTTGCCAGCGAGGCATCGAAGCAGAATATCATGCTGGCCCCTGGCAACCTGTTCAGGCCCTACCAAGAACCCTCATCGTGGTTACGCTTTAACGTGGCGCATTGTGAGGATGACAAGGTGTTTGAACTCTTGAGAAAGCGCTATTGAGAAAACGCCGGTGAAAAAATGCTCATGCCTTAACGATTCACAAACTCAATTTTGGGAATCGCACTCGACAGATCCAAGCGTGTCAGGCTGGCATAATCCACATGAAAGCGAAACAAGCCTTTGAGTTGCATATTGAGCACATGCGCGATCAGGGCGCGTATCATGCCGCCGTGCGTGACCACCAGCACGTGCTGGCCTGTATGGCGCGCCTGCACTTCCTGCAAAAAGTCCACACCCCGCTGCTGCAACCCGGCAAACGTTTCACCGTTGGGCGGCGCCAGCTCGGCATAGTTCTGCGCCCACACGTCAAACAACTCGCGCGGAATATCGTTCCACGACTGCATCTCCCAATCACCGAAATGCAGTTCTTTCAGGCGCTCATCGTGCATGATGCCATCGAAACCCAGTGCATGCGCCAGTTTGCTACAGCGCTGTAGCGGACTGGCATAGACGGCATCAATCTGCTCATGAATGAGTTTTTGTTTCAGTTGCGACAGCTCGCTGGCAAAGTTAACCGAGACATCAATATCGCTCTGGCCATAGCAAATGCCCTCGGCAATCTGCAAACTGGTATGGCGTACTAAAGTCAGTTTCATGCCAGATGCTCCCAGGCCAGCAAGCCCAAATAAAAGGCCAGTTCAGTCAATTGTTGGGTGGCGCCCAATGTATCGCCAGTATAGCCCTGTAAATGCCGCAAGATCAGGCGACGCCACCACCACCAGATGGCCAGTACAGGTAATCCGGTGATCAGCAAAAACCGCATCGCACTCAACGCAGAATGATTCATGCCCAGCATCAGGCAAAAGCCCAGCCAGCACAACAGGCCAAATGCACTGGCACACCAGATATCCTGTCGCGTCAGCGTCGTCGCCAGGGGTTTGGATTTACCGGCAAAGCGCACATAACTGGCGGTGGCCATGATGGCGACGGCGGCCAGGCGGCTAAGCGCATGCGCAGCAATCAGGGCAAACGGCAAGATCGCCGGGGTGAGTGCAGACAAGGCCTGGAACTTGAATAGCAACATGCCGACCAGCGCAATGGCACCATAACTGCCGAGGCGCGAGTCCTGCATGATCTCCAGCTTGCGCGCACGATTCATACCGCCACCGAGGCCATCGGCACTATCTGCCAGGCCATCCTCATGAAAAGCGCCAGTCAGATAAATAGTCACCGCCATGCTAGATAACACCGCCAAGGCTGGCGGCAACACCCAGCTCGCCAGCCACCAAGTGATAGCGGCCAGCAGGCCAATCAATACACCAACCAGCGGAAAATACCTGGCGGCGTGATTAAGGTCGGACACCTGGAAATCTGCCACGGCAGGCACGGGCAGTCGCGTGAAAAAGCCGACGGCCAGCACAAAATAGCGCCATTGCAGCTTCACTGTATCTGTCCACTGACACCAGCACTTTCAAAGCTGGCCATTTCATTGAGGAAAGCCACTGCCGACTGCAGCAAGGGATAAGCCAATACGGCACCGGTCCCCTCACCTAAACGCAGCGACAGATGCAACAAGGGCTGTGCATTGAGATGTGACAGCATCATGCTGTGCCCGCTTTCATCAGAGCAGTGCGCAAACACGCAATAATCCACCACTTGCGGATAAAGCTTGGCAGCCACCAACAAGGCAGAGGTGGCAATAAAGCCATCAATCAGCAACGTCGTTCTGGCCTCTGCGGCAGCCAGCAGCGCACCCACCATCATGGCAATTTCAAAACCACCAAACGCCGCCAATGCCTGTAACGGTTCATCGGCTGAAACATGGTGCATCTGCAAGGCAGAGGTGAGGACAGAGAGCTTGTGCTGCAAACCTTTGTCGCTCAAGCCAGTGCCGCGGCCGACACACTGATGCATAGGCAAGCCACACAGCACGCTCATCAGGCAACTGGCACTAGAGGTATTCCCTATGCCCATCTCACCCAACGCCAGCACCTTACAGCCCTGCGCAATCGCATCACGCGCAATTTGCGCACCGCGCGTAATCGCTTGTGCACATTGGTCCGCCGTCATGGCAGGCTGATGCCGGAAATTTTCTGTGCCCATGCCCAATTTGGCATCGATCAGCAGCGGGTGCGGCTGGAACACCGCATTAACGCCACTATCTACCACGTGCAAATCAAAGCTGTGCTGACGTGCGAATACATTAATCGCCGCACCGCCATTGAGAAAATTGAGCACCATTTGCGCAGTGACCGCCTGCGGATAAGGGCTTACCCCTTCTTCCACAATACCGTGATCACCCGCAAACACCAACATGGTCGGCTGCTGCAACACCGGTTGTTCGGTCTGCTGTATTAGGCCCAACTGCATGGCCAGGGTTTCCAGACGCCCCAATGCGCCCAGTGGTTTGGTTTTTTGATTAATGTGATTCACCAGTGCAGCTTGCAAGGGTGCGTTATGAGTAGGCTCAATATGAAATGTCTGCATAGTTTATTATTTTACCGAGCAAAAACGAAAGCGTAGCAGAATTATGCAATGCCTGGCCCGAATTTGCCCAGCGCAAAAAAAGCCCCGCAATTGCGGGGCAAGGCTCGAAGGATCACACGCAAAAATCAACTAATCTTCACCGGCACATAAATTTTGCTGTCACCTCGCATCACCAGCAACGCCACGTTCTTCACGTTTTGCGACAACTTGTCATGCAACTGACTCACGTTTTTAACCTGGTCACCATTCACCGCCAGGATCACATCGCCTGGCTGTATGCCTGCCAACGCCGCAGGGCCTTTAGCAACCTCTTCAACCAGCAACCCTTGCTTGAGCTGCGTTTGTGCCAACTCTTGCGAGGTCAGCGGGCGCACGCTGACGCCCAGTTTAGATTGCTGACTATCTGGCACTATCGCCGGCCCAGCCTGCGCCGCTTGCATTTCATCAATACGTACAGATAATTTCTTCAACTGCTTGTTGCGCCAGACCTCCATACCGACCGTGCTGCCCGGCTTCACATTCGCTACCATGGGTGGCAAATCGCTGGAGCGGTCTATGCTTTGACCATTGAATTTGACGATCACATCGCCAGGTTCCAGGCCTGCTTTATCAGCAGGGCCATTTTTCTCAATATTGCTCACCAGCGCACCACTCGGTGACGGCAAACCAAACGAACTGGCCAGATCCTGGTTAATCGATTGCACACCAATACCTAAGCGTCCACGGCTGACTTTACCTTTTTCCAGCAGCTGCTGCTCAATCCCCATGGCAACATCAATCGGGATCGCGAATGACAAGCCCTGATAGCCGCCACTGCGGCTGTAAATTTGCGAGTTGATACCAATCACTTCGCCATTGAGGTTAAACAGTGGCCCACCCGAGTTGCCCGGGTTAATCGCCACATCGGTTTGCAGGAAAGGTACATAGCCCTCGTCTGGCAGTGCGCGCGACTTGGCTGAAATAATGCCTGCTGTCACCGTGTTATCAAAACCGAATGGCGAACCGATCGCCACTACCCAGTCACCGACATTGCTGTTTTTGGTGCTGCCGATATGCACGGTTGGCAAGTCCTTGGCCTCAATTTTCAGTACGGCAACATCGGTTAATTTATCCACGCCAATCACCTTGGCCTGAAATTCACGCTTGTCAGACAGTTTTACCGTCACCACATCCGCCTTGTCGACCACATGCGCATTGGTCAGGATCACACCATCAGACTTGACGATAAAGCCTGAACCCAGCCCATTCATAGGTGTTTCGGTTTGTGGCAGGTTGGGTTGAAAACGACGGAACAGCTCAAACATCGGGTCATTTGGATCCACACCCGGAATACCCGCCGTTTTCACCGTACCGGTGACGCTGATATTGACTACGGCCGCCCCCTGGCTAGAGGCGATGCTGGCAAAGTTAGGCAAGGTAATATAGGCGCTTGGCGCCGTCATGGCTTTTGCCGATACCGGTGCCGTGGCCTGCGCATGATTCACCAAAGTATTCCCTTTGATAAAGTAGCCTGCACCGAACAAAGCGGCCACCGCCAATGGTACGGTCACCCAATGCGTGAGTCTTGATTGTAAAAACGATTGCATCACAACGTCCTTTCTTGCTTTTTTAATATTGGCGCTTCACTGAAAGTGCCTCTGCGCAGTATGAGCGGTAAAAGCGCTTTGAAGTTTCACTGTTTTTGTATCCTCATGTATCGGGCTGACAAAAGTCCCAGACACTGACGAGCATGGGGTAGAAACAGGAAAATGTATTGATCGTGATACACTGCACTTTTTGCTTTTTTGACCGTGCAATGGCAGATTTACCGTCTTTCTTAAGGCCTTACTGGCCACGCCGCATGACTGGCACGCTACGCGATTATGCGCGGGCGGCCATGGGTGCCGGATTGGGGATTTTGTGTACCGGGCTGATTGCCCTGAATGTGGTGCCAGGCGACTGGCATAGCGCAGTGTTTTTAATTGCACCCATGGGCGCCTCCGCCGTCATCCTGTTTTGCTTGCCATCCAGCCCGCTGGCACAACCATGGGCCATCCTGGCAGGCAATACCGTGTCGGCGTTGGCAGGGGTATTTTTCACGCAATTATTACCGCAACAACTGGTGTTCGCCGCGGCACTGGCCATGCTCAGTGCGATCGCGCTCATGTTTGCGCTGCGTTGCCTGCACCCGCCCAGTGGCGCGGTCGCCCTGACTGCCGTATTAGGTGGTGAGGCCATTCACAGCCTGGGCTACAGTTTTGTCTGGTGGCCGGTACTGGCGAACAGTATATTGCTGGTACTCACCGCCTGGCTTTACCATACGTTGACGGGCTATCGTTATCCCGCCGCGCATCACGAGCATGCACCCAATTCACCCACGCATATGCACTACCAGTTTGGCTTCAGGCAGGAAGACTTGCAGACCGCGCTGGGACAATTCCATGAAGTACTGGACATTCACCCGGAACAACTGCAAAGCCTGCTGGAACAAACCGAGCTGATCGCCTACAAGCGCAAACTGGAAGCCATTGAATGCCGGGAAATCATGCGCCCGGTCTCGACGACCCTTGAGTTTGGCGATGCGCTGGAAACAGCCTGGCAATTGATACTCAAACAAGCTGAGCCCGCAATTCCGGTGGTCAACAAAGCACAACTGGTGATAGGCCTGTTGAGCGTGTCCGACTTTATGCGCCACGCCAAGGCAGAAAGCTATCGCGAAGTGGCGCCTGCGCTCAAACGCCTGATCCGCTGGTCGCCCACCACGCACAGCGACAAACCAGAAGTGGTCGGCCAGATCATGACCACCCCGGCGATTACCATCACCGAACATATGCACCTCATGCATACCATCCCGCTGATGACCAGCCATCATTTGCAATTACTGCCAGTGGTCGATGCGTCTAACAAGCTGGTCGGCATCCTGACGCAAACCGATGTGATTCGCGCCCTTTATCGCTAGACCTTTGATGACTGCGGCTGCGCAGGTTTTTCACGCTGCTGAAACGGCACAATCACTTCGCGGGATGCCAGCACAATTTCGCGCAAAAAGCACAGCAGGCCAAAAATCAGCGAAGCCATCGAAATAATAAACGACACCATTACCAGGTGCGGTAGTCGCAAACCCGTCTCGACTGAAATAAACATACTGGCAATCGACACACAAATACACAAGGCAGCAAAAGTGACCAGGCCAATCGCCCGCCGCAACCATTTGGTACGGCGCACAATAATCCGCAATTCATCTTTAAAGCGCTCACGTTTGTCTTCCGGCGTATCGGTCAAATAACGGGCACGGTCTATCGAGCGACCCAAGCGCCCAATCAGCACGCCCAAAATCGAGCCGATACCGGTCAATAAAAACACCGGCGCCACCGCATCACGGATGGCCTCAGAGACGCTGTGAATTTCAATCATGGTATTAATCATAGAAGAGATGCCACTAAAATCAGAAAATTAGGCACCAATACCCGCACTGTTTTGGTTATTGACGCACTAGAAAAAGGCATGGAGAAGTTAATTTCTTGAAAAAGAGGTGATTTAAAGGCCAGTTCAGTCCTTGATAAGCGATTTTTACGCCATCTTCACGACATTTATGGCCTTAATATTGTAATAAAAGCATTTTTCTTGCCATTGTTTTTCAATTTGAACCACCCAAACGGGAACCATTTTTGCTGTATCTGCCCTGGCAACAATAAAATATGTATAGGGAAAGAGGCAACAAGATGCACCCGCAACCGTTAACCGAGGACTTGGCTAACCACTTCAAGAAGGTCAATGACTTTCGTTCAAACATTTACCAACTGCAGCACGCCTGGGATAGCCTGGCACTGATGGCACAACTGTCCGGCACCGGCTCCGAAATGGAAGAAACCCGCAGTGCGTTTAATACCATTTCTAACGATGTGTTACGGCATTTATCGCAGGAAACCCTGCACAAAACGGCTGCGCAACTGTCCTCAAAAGCGTTTGAGATTATCAATTTACTGGTACGTAACCTGTTTGAGCGTACGGCAGACATCGGCTTCTTCGCTACCGATAATGAGGTGCGTGACTACCTGGAGAAACAGGCTGCGGATATTCTGGAAGACGCCGACCAGGCAAGTATCGAGTTTCGCTTTCAGGAATACCAGAAGAAATACACCGTCTACGACAATATTGTGCTGTTTGATGAAGAAGGCCAGTTACTGCATCAACTGGATGACACGCAGACCACCTTGTTTCACTACCACCCGATTGTGGCCTTGGCGCGGCAATCGGCAGAACCGTATGTAGAACGTTTTTATGAGACAGATATCGGCGGCAAGCTGCATAAGTCTCTGGTCTATGCACACGCCGTACGCAGCCAAGACGGCCACCGCACGCTAGGGGTGCTGTGCCTGTGCTTTAAATTCGTCAACGAGCTGGACACCATCTTTCACAACCTGATTTCGCATAATGACTGGACCATAGGCGTATTGCTGGATGAAGAGCGCAACGTGATTGCCTCCAGCGATCCGTACCAGATTCCGCTGGGCATTTCGCTATGTGTGGATACCGACACGGACTGGTTTATTACGCGCTTTAGCGGGCGCGAATACCTGTGCGTGACCAAACAGTCAGAAGGCTATCAGGGTTACCTGGGGCCAGGCTGGCTGGGCCAGGCCATGATCCCGATAGAGCATGCGTTCAACCAGAGCATTCGCGACATGGTCAATAATATTGATGCAGATATCCTGCGTAAAGTCATGCGTAGCCCGCTGATTTTTTCTGAAAGCCTGCTGAATATCCCCAAGCAGGCCGCCAATATCCAGAGCAAACTGAATCAATCTGTCTGGAACGGTAATATCCGGCAAAGCAATGATGTGAATACCCAGCAGAAAAACTTTTCCAAAAGCCTGCTTTCCGAGATCAGCCATACCGGCCATAAAACGCAGCAGATCATTGAAAACATGGTCTCTGAGCTCTATCAGACCGTGGTGTCGGTGATGCTGGAAAACTCCAGTTTTTATGCGCAGCTGGCGGTAGAAATCATGGACCGCAACCTGTATGAACGTGCCAATGATGTGCGTTGGTGGGCGTTGACCCATGTATTCAGGGACTTGCTGGCAAAGACCAGCCTGCCGGCTGAAGACAAAAGCAACATGACGCAGGTGCTGCGCTATATCAATAGCCTATATACCGTGTATGACAACCTGATTGTGTTTGACCGCAAAGGCGAAGTGATGGCCGTGTCGAATTCACAATACCAGCAACTAATTGGTACCCAGTTGTCGGATGAATGGGTAGGCCGAACGCGTAGTTGCGCCTCGACACAAGATTATGTCGTCTCGCCATTTGAACCCACGCCGCTCTACAACGACAAACACACTTACATCTATGCCGCGCCTATACGGCATCTGGATGGTAGTAGTATCGTCGGCGGCATTGCCATCGTATTCGACAGCGCACCGCAATTCCAGGCCATGCTGCGCGACGTGATTCCGCGTGACAAGACCGATACGCCGGTCAATGGCAGCTTCACCTTGTTTGTGAACGAACAACTCCATGTCATTTCAAGCACGCATAAAGACTTTGCCATGGGTGAAGTATTTGAACTGATGCCCGCCATTAGCAAGCTTAAAGAGGGCGAGCAGCTATTTGATATTGCGATTTACCAGAATACCTATTATGCCGTTGGCGCGCGCGCAGCCTATGGCTACCGTGAATTCAAGAGCGAGCAAGATAGCTACCGCAACAAGGTGGTTGCGCTGATTTTCACGCCTCTGGGCAAGGAGGATGAAATCAATCAGCGTATCCACGCCGAGGCGCAAGTCATCCACAACAAATTTAACCCCAACCTGTTTGCGCAGTCCGGGCAGGACTGCCAGGAATATGCCACGTTCTACGTTGGTGACTCATGGATGGGCATAGAAGCACGCTTTGTGCGCGAGGCGATTGATGAAGACCAGCTGCGCACCTTGCCTGAATCTGCACCGTTTATTGCAGGCATGCACGCCTACCGGGGAGAGGTGATTCCGGTGATTGACCTGGCACGCATGCTGGGACATCCGCACTATTTCACGGATTACCGGCAAATCATCGTCATTGAAGACAAAACCGCCTCGCTCAGATTTGGCCTGTTTGTCTCTGCCCTGGGCGAAATCCCTTATCTGGCACCAACGCAGATTCAGCCGATGAATACCTTTTTCCGGGGTGCCAGCCACAACCCGGGCATTGCCATTGCCAATATTGCCCAAAACAGCATGCTGACCCTGATCACCGCACAAAGCCTGTGGGACAAAGTGCTTTCCGTGCGTTCACAACCCGCTGAACAGGTGTATGCCTGATGAATAGTCAGACGACCCTTTTTGGAATCATGCAAAACGACATCATGGAATCCTTACTGACAGCGCAGCAACAGCGATTGCTGGATACCTTGCTGGACAATCTGGATGGCATGATTTACCGCTGTCTGTACGACAGCAGTTGGACCATGATTTATGTGAGCAAGGGCTGCGAAACCCTGACCGGCTATCCGGCACCAGACTTGCTGCTCAACAAAACCACCTCTTACGAAATCATCACCCACCCGGATGACAGGGAAAAAGCACGCAATACGATTGATGCGGCGATTCAAAAAGGCGAGCGTTTTGAGCTGGAGTACCGCATCATACGCGCCAATGGCGACATCACCTGGGTGGCCGAACGCGGCAGTGCCGTATTTGATAACGATGGTAAGCCGGTGGCGCTGGAAGGCATCATCCAGGACATCAGTTGCCGTAAACGCATTGAGCACGAACTATTCAGCACTGAGCAAAAATACCGCTCCATGTTTGAAAACTCAACGCTGGGCATGTTCCAGACGACAGAGTCCGGCACCTACCTTAATGCCAACCCTGCGCTGGCCAAACTCTACGGCTATGCTTCTCCACAAGCACTGATCAGCGACCTCAACAATATCAGCACCCAGCTTTATGTGGCCGAACACAGACGTGGCGAATTTACCGAAGCCATCCGCGCACAAGGCCGGGTCCATAACTTTGAATCCGAGGTTTACCGGCTGAATGGTGAAGCGATCTGGATCTCAGAGAATGCCCATGCTGTGTGTGACCCACAAGGCCAGATCCTTTATTACGAAGGCACGGTAGAAGACATTACCGACCGTAAAAACCATGAGCTGCAAATCCGCCAGCTGGCCGTCACCGACAACCTGACTGGCTTGCTCAATCGCCACGCCTTCAGTGGCAAACTGGCCAGCCTGATTGCCGAGGCTGATAAAACACAAAACAAGATTGCCATTGCGTTTATCGACCTCGATCACTTCAAACTGATTAACGATACCCTGGGTCACCGCGCCGGCGACAAACTGCTGGAAAATGTCGCGCAACGGCTGATCCAGAGCACAAGGCCCACGGATGCGATTGTGCGCTTTGGCGGCGACGAGTTTGTCATGCTCTACCCTGGCTTACGCGTAGCTGAGGATGCCGAGCCATTGCTGGCACGGGTGATGGAGGCTATTTCGCAACCGATTGCCATTGGCGACTATGTGTTTAACATGACCTGCAGCGTCGGCGTCAGCATTTATCCCGACCATGCCAAAGAGATAGACGCCCTGCTCAGTTGCGCCGACTCGGCCCTCTACAGCGCCAAAAATGCAGGCAAGAACAAGGTACAAATGTTTAGCGGCACCCTGGCGCAACAACTGGGCGAACGCAACGAAATTGAATACGGCCTGGGCCACGCCATGCAGCGACAGGAACTCATGCTGTATTACCAGCCGCAAATCAATATGCAACACGGCAATATCAGCGCCCTGGAGGCGCTGATCCGCTGGCAGCACCCGGAGCGCGGACTGATTCCACCCGACCAGTTTATTCCTGTCGCCGAAGAAACCGGCCATATTTTTGCCATTGGTGAATGGGTATTGCAGACCGCCTGCCAGAAGATCAAATCCATGCAAACCGAGTGGGGTTATATGGTGCCAATTGCGGTCAATGTATCGCCGATCCAGTTCCTGCGCGGCAACCTGGTCGAAACCGTACAACGCGTATTACGACAGGAGCGCGTGCCGCCACACCTGATTACGCTGGAAGTCACCGAGAATGCCCGCTTCAAGGATGAAGCCATGTTCACACGCACACTGGAGCAGCTGAAACGCTTAGGCGTGTGTATTGCCATTGACGATTTTGGCATCGGCTACTCGAATATGGCCTATCTCAAAAACTACCCGATTGATGAGCTCAAAATCGACAAGGCCTTTGTGCAAGACCTGGAACAAAGCGTGACTAACGGCAACATTTTGCTGGCACTGATTAACCTGGGCAAAAGTTTGCATAAATCGGTCACGGCGGAAGGTATAGAAACCGAATACCAACACCGGTTTTTACTGCATAGTGGATGTGATGTGGGACAAGGCTATTATTACAGCCGACCATTATCGGATGAAGCGCTGGCGCAGTTTATGCGCGAGCAGCAACCAAAATTCGATCATTTTCAGCAGGTGGCCAGGTAACCCTGGCCACAGTACTTTTGGCTAGACCGCGGTGCGCTCTACCTCAATCTCAGGTAACGCCTCGTGTTTGATGGCCGCTTCAAATGCAGTCAAACGTTTGTATACCGACAAAAGTTCAACAATGGTGGTCCAGGAGTTCACCAGATATTGGAACGAGTTGCTGACTTGTGAAAACGCGGTCAGGATCTGTTGCAGAATACCAAAGGTGATGCGGCCAGCCGCAATTGTCGGCACCAGAATCAGGTAGGCGAAAATATTATCTGCCTGCAAATACAAGCTGCGTGCCACGTTGAAATACATATAGTGAAAATAGAGGCGGAAGTAGTTTTTACGCACATCCATAAACAATGACCTGAGTGTCGCCGGCTGTGCGCGCTCAATATTGTCCTCACCATACACCAGCTCTTTACGGTAGGCGGCTTCGACACGTTGATTTCTGAATTCCAGCCCAGGCAGCTTAATCCCCACGGCAGCCAGTAATAAAGTACCGAACACCGACCAGGCAATCGCCGACGTAAACAACGGCGCGGGCACAGCACCAAACACCGGCAATTCGCTGACATAAGAAGACAGGCTCCACAGCACAGGCAAAAACGCGAATAGCGTCATGATCGCCTCCACCATGGACACACCCAGGCCTTCCATAATGGTGGCAAAACGCATGGTGTCTTCCTGCACCCGTTGCGAGGCGCCTTCAATGCGACGCACCTGTGACCACTGACTGGTATAAAAATCGTTCATCGCCGTACGCCAGCGGAAAATATAATGGCTGACAAAGAAACGCGTGATGACATAGATAAAAATCGCCACGAACGCAATTTCGGCAAACTGTAGCATCAAGGTATAAAGCTCGGCTGTGGTCACCTTGGAGTTGGGCGACAAGGCGGCCTGCACGCCATCAAAGAACGGCCTGCGCCAGTTATTAATCGCCACTGACACTTGCACCGAGTAGTAAGTCGAAAACAGGATAAATGCCGAGCCGACGATAGACCACCATTGCCAACGGCTGGGTTTAAGCTTAAACCAGGCCAGCGCAAACAGGGCCACACTCACAGCATAATAGCCATAAAACAACTTGAAGGAGTCGGTCACAAAATGACCCAGACCAATCACAGGCTGCTCTTCGGCCAATGACAATCCAAACACCGCGCCAATGGCGGCAGAAAACTCAAACCAGACACCACAGCAAATAGTCGCCCACACAATGACAGAAGGCCAGAACCAGCGAGAATCAGGGAAAAAGGATTTAAACATAGCGCTTTCTTTGACGGTGTTTGTTTAGATGTGTTGAGGAGTCATTTGCTGCCAGTGTATTGGCTCTTGAAAAGACCTGCAACAAAAAAGCCTCCGTATGGAGGCTTTATCTGTTCAAAGGCATGTGGATGCTAGATGCGATTACCGCGGAAGCAGCACCCCAGCGGGGTATTGGCAGTGTAACTAGCCTTTAACACCATCGCATGCGGTTTGATTGCTGAATGCTTTTGTTGCACACGCTTTTTGTAAACAGCCGGTTTTTTCATGGCAGTCTGCTTATCTTCGTCGACTTTCGCCTCATCTATCGCCGCCACTTTTACCGCAGGCGCTAAGGTGTTCGACGCAACCACGACTTCAGCAGCCTCCGGCTTTGCCACCCCCTGCGTCGACTGAACGCTACTCAGCAAAGGGTTATTGTCAGCCGGGGCTTCGTGCTCGAAAGTAATCATCATCAAGGCAAGCATGTTAAAAAAAATCAGCTTGGGTAACATATAGGACTTGGTTCGTTGCATTTTTAATACTCAATTTCATCTCAGACTATCTCAAGCGCTATGGTAGAGGGCCTTGGCTGGCTGAATAAGTGGGCAGGTGCCGATTTAACTGTCAGAAATCGCCTACAAAATAACTATCACGGAAAACATTTACGCGATATTCTGGTCAGAGTGCTCAGACTCGTGCATGATGCATGATCAGAACGATTGGCCTTTGTCGATGGGAGCCTGTATGAAACGGTTATTGTTTTTGCTGATAATGTGGACAGGGCTTGGGCAGGTGCACGTGCACGTGCAGGCACAACCTAGCATCGTCGATACACTTGAATTAGGCCACTCGATTGTGATGGTCACCACCGACATGCCGGGCGGCTCTAATGGCCGGGGCTCGGGCGTGGTGGTCAGCCCGGAATACGTGGCCACCAACTGTCATGTCATCGCCAACAGCAATGGCGCCAATATTGCCAAGTTCCGTGATGGCTATCGGCCTATTGCGCTCAAAGCCAACTGGAAGCGCGATGTATGTTTGCTCAAATTTGATCCATTGCCGTTTAAACCTATCCCCATGCGCGACAGCAAAACGCTGCAATACGAAGAGGAAGTGTTTAGCCTGAGCTTTCCGGCCGCGGCGCCCGTACCGCAACTATCTTATGGCAATATCAAAGGCATTTATCCTTACGATGGCAGCATGATTGTGCGCACGAATGCCTCCTTCTTGATGGGCTCCAGTGGCGGCGCCCTGTTTGACCAAAATTTCAACCTGATCGGGCTCACCACCTTCAAGAGCCCAGGACACCAGGCGTTTTACTACAGCCTGCCGGTGGAGTGGATCAAAGAGCTGATGGACGCCCCTGAAGTTATTTCACTGAAAACCAATGAAGTGCCGTTCTGGGCATTGCCACTAGAACAACGGCCCTACTTTATGCAGGTGGTGATTCCTTACCAGAACGGCGACTGGGCTAACCTGAAGTCGATTGCCAGCCAATGGGCGAAGCAAGAGCCAACTTCGGCCGATGCCTGGTATTTTCTAGGGCTGGCAGAAGAAGGCCTGCAACAATACGCCGAGGCTGAGCAAGATCTCAAACATGCTTATGACTTGAACCAGCGCGATTATGACGCTATGCTGGCGTTGTCGCGCGTGGCCTTCACGCAAAAAGACCTGGTGACACTCAAGTCACTGCAACCAGCCATTAGTGCCATCGACCAGGCTCAGGGCGACCTGATTCGCCAGCAGATTTCTCAACTACAACAGAATTAGCGCCATCACTGCCGACCATAGTCATTAAAAAACCGCCAGATCACCTCATTGGCAGAAATCGCATCAGATCCGGCCTGACCGCCGCGTGGTTTGTTGCCCCCCGGCCATGAATGGCCGCCAGTCTCGGTCACACACAACTGCACGGGCGCCAGCCCGCCACGGTGAATCTCACAATAAGCACCGGGGACCTCCAATATGCGCTCTGGCTGCGCGTTGGCCTGGTTAAGCTGCACCCATTTCTGGATGGTGGCAGGCACTGAGTTAAAATTCACATCAACCATAGATTGCTGGCCTTTGCCGCCATTAAACGGCACATGATCATCATCTTTGGCATGAAGATGCAACACTGCCACTGGCTTGGCAGGCTGGCAGCGCTGGGTGTTATCAGTGCCAGCCACCGAGGCGATGGCGCTCACGGTGTCTGATAGCTCACAAGCCAAACGGTAGCTCATCATGCCGCCATTCGACATGCCATCAACAAAAATACGTTTAGCATCGACATTGGCGCGTTGCTGCATGTCTTGAATCATGGCACGAATAATGGCGACATCATCGCTTTGTTTTTTCACTGCCGGGCCACAGCAATTACCTGCGTTCCAGGTCGCGAACTTACCGCCCGGCAAACGGCTGTAGCCGTTGGGAAACACCACGATATAACCATATTTTTCCGAGGCCGAAATCTGGTGGTAAAACCGCTCATTGGCCTGTACCTGCATATTGCCCAGCCCGCCATGCAGCGCCAGCACCATGGGCAAGGCCTGGCCAGCTGGTTGCGCAGGCACATGCACCAGATAAGAGCGCTTGTCATCATTTACCGTGACGGAAAATTCATAGTCGCCAGCCGCAAGACTGGCCCACACCAGCGCAGGAAAAATCAGCAAACCTAGCAACACACTGTAATATAAACGCTTAGGCAACGTCATATGTACTCCAGAAGAAAGAATCGCAAGCATACATGAACGTGCCAATTAAACATGTTGTTGACCAACCCTGAAACATTATCGATAACAGACAAATGGTGCATCCTGATCTTCGCCCACCACTCATCGCAGGCATCCTGCTGGCAGGCGGCTTCTCACGCCGGTTTGGCCCGCAAAACAAGCTGTTACAACCGCTGGCAGACGGGCAACTGGTCGCACTGAGGGCGGCGCAAGCATTGATCGCCGCGCTGCCAGCTAGTGTTGCCGTCATACGCGCCAACCAACCCACGCTGGGCAACCAACTCACATCGCTTGGATTTAAAGTCATTGAGTGTGAAGAGCAACATCAACAGATGTCGGACAGTTTGAAATTGGGCCTGATGGCGACACAAACCGCTTTCCCAGCCATGACGGGGCTGGTGATTGCGCTTGCAGATATGCCGTTTATTCAAGCCGGAACAATACAGCAAGTCGCGCAACAGTTAATACAGGCGCGTATTGTGCAACCTATGTACCACGGCCAGCCCGGGCACCCAGTGGGCTTTCGCAGCGATTTGATACCAGACTTGCTTGCCATTGAAGGCGATCAAGGCGCGCGTGATGTCTTGCGCGCGCATCAGACCGAGATTTTACGATTTGAATGCCAGGACGCTGGTATTTTAAGAGATATTGATACACCGGCAGACCTGGCCTGATTCAGGCAGCGGCAAGATTGCTGTCTGTTTTCGACAATCCAGCCTGTTGTAGTTGCGCACGCGCCTGAATCAACTCAGCCAAAATAGACACCGCAATTTCGGCCGGAGTACGGCTACCGATGCGCAAGCCGACCGGGCCATGCAGGCGGTTGACCTCTTGTTCACTGAGGTCAAAACTGCGCAGGCGCTGTTTGCGTTTTTCCTGGTTTTTCACTGAGCCCAGCGCACCGATATAAAACGCATCTGATTTCAAGGCTTCGAGCAAGGCCATATCATCCAGTTTGGGGTCATGCGTCACTGCCACAATGGCTGTGTGTGGATCAGGCACAATGTCGAGCACCACATCGTCCGGCATACCCACCAGCCACTCGGCGCCGTCCACATGCCACTCTGCACGCATGTCTTCACGCGGGTCGCAGATCATGACATTAAAATCTAGCGCTTGTGCCATGGCTGCCAATACCGAGCCTAACTGGTTGGCTCCTATCACCAGCAGGCGCCATTGCGGGCCAAAGTAGCTGTGGAACCAGTTGCTGTCCAGATACGGCAGGCCTTCTGGCAGCACACGCTGATGGCGCACCTCGCCGCTATGCAGGTTGACTGAACGCTTTAACAAACGCCGTTGCGACAAACTTTCCAGCATGGGTGCCAGTTGCTCGGCCTGTGTGAGCGGCTCGGCAAAAATCTTGAGCTGCCCGCCACAGGGAATCCCGAAACGCTGCGCCTCGTCCTGGTGGATGCCGTATTCGAGAATGGCTGGCCGTGTGGGCAACTGCTGCTGCCGCGCTTTATCTGCCAGGTCATCCTCAATACAACCGCCCGATACTGAACCGACCAGATGACCATCTTCACGCACCACCAGGATGGCGCCCGGCAAACGTGGTGCCGAGCCCCAGGTCTGGATCACGGTAAACAGATGCGCACGGTAGCCTTGTTGCAGCCAGTCACTGGCGCGTTGCAGTACTTCCCAATCTGACGATTGCATAGACTTAAGCCAGTTGGTCGCCTATCGGCAAACGGCGGATGCGCTTACCGGTTGCCGCAAATACTGCATTGGCGACAGCAGGCGCTAATGGCGGCACGCCAGGCTCACCAACGCCGCCCATTTTTTCTTTGCTCGCGACAATATGCACGTCCACCTTAGGCATGTCTTTCATGCGCAATACCTGGTAGTCATGGAAGTTGGATTGCACCACCTGGCCATCTTTAAAGCTGATTTCACTACTCAATGCTGCACCCAGCGCATAAGCCACTGAAGACTCCATTTGCGCTTTGACGCCATCCGGATTCACCGCCAGGCCGCAATCAATGGCGACCACTACGCGGTGCACTTTGACTTCGCCCTCTTTCACAGAAACCTCGGCTACTTGCGCCACATAGCTGCCAAAAGATTCGTGTACGGCAATGCCACGGAACACGCCAGACGGCAATGGTTTACCCCATCCTGCTTTATCGGCCGCCAGGTTCAGGGCGACCAAATGGCGCGGATGATCTTTCAGCAATTGGCGTCTATATGCCAACGGATCCTGCTTACTGGCATGTGCCAGTTCGTCAATCAGGCTTTCCATGACAAAACCGGAATGGCTATGGCCGACCGAGCGCCACCATAACACCGGCACATCACTTTGCACCGAATGCAGGTGTACCTGATGGTTGGCGGTGCCTTTGACATAAGGTGAATCGGCCACGCCTTCTACAGAAGTCGCATCAATGCCATCCTTAATCATCACGCCTTCGAACGGCGTGCCTTTAATGATGGACTGCCCGACCAGCGTCTGCTGCCAGGCCAGTGGCTTACCTTGTTGATCCAGCGCCACGGTCGCGCGGTGCACAAACATAGGCCGGTAAAAACCACCTTTGACATCATCCTCACGGCTCCAGACAGTTTTCACTGGCAAGCCAGCCGCTTTGGCCACTTCCACTGCCTCAGATACAAAATCGGCGCGCGGATTGGCACGGCGGCCGAAACCACCTCCGAGGAACTGGGTATGAATTTTTACTTGCTCAGGTTTCAACCCCAGAATTTTGGCAGCAGCAGCCTGGTCTGTGGTTTGCATTTGCGTGCCGGTCCAGATGTCGCAGCCTTGATCTGAAATTTTGACCGCGCAATTGAGTGGCTCCATCGGCGCATGTGACAAATACGGCAACACATACTCGGCACTGATGGTCTGCTTGGCCTGCTTACTGGCACTGGCGATATCGCCCGCTTGGGCTGCCTGCACACCTGGCTGCTGTGCCAGGGCCTGATATTGTTTCAATAGTGCCGCAGAATCCGGTTTGTCATGCCCATCCAGGTCCCACGCCAACTTGAGTGCTTCGCGGCCTTGTTTGGCCGCCCAGTAATGTTCGGCAATCACCGCTACGCCTGTTGGCACTTTCACCACTTTAATCACACCTGGTACCTGGCGTGCCGCGCTATCATCTACGCTTTTCAGCTTGGTGCCAAATACCGGTGAGCGCGCTACCATGGCCACTTTCAAGCCATCAAACTGCACATCCTGGCCAAATTTGGCGGTGCCATTGATTTTTTCCGCGCTGTCCAGGCGTTTGGTAGCCTTGCCAATAAACTTCCATTGTTCCGGTTTTTTCAAGGTCACGCTGGTCGGCGTTTCCAGCTGGCTGGCCGTCTCGACCAATTGGCCATAGGTCAATTTTTTCTTGCCGTTAATGACCGCACCGTTTTCGGTACGCAAGCCTGCGACAGGCACATTCCACTGCTTGGCTGCCGCCTGCAACAACAAGGCACGCGTTAAGGCACCTGCCTGGCGGTAACGGTCAAACTCTGACCAGGTGGTCGAAGAACCACCGGTAATCTGTATGCCGTAAGCGGTATGAATATAGGCCGGTGCGGCCGGTGCGTGCTCGACCTTCACCTTGCTCCAGTCTGCATCCAGCTCATCGGCGATCAGCATCGGTAGCGTCGTCCACACGCCCTGCCCCATTTCACTGTGTGCCAGCATCACCGTAATACTGTCATCGGCACCTATGCGCAAAAACGCATTTGGCGCAGGCAAAGGCATCGCTTCAGCGGCATTAGCCACCCCCATAAACCGTTTGGCTTGCGGGATACTAAAGGCCACCACCAAACCGCCAGCCACCAGCGCGGTACTTTTAATAAAACCGCGGCGCGAGAGATTAATCATATCGTTCATGGTGTCTCTCCTTAGGCCAGTTTGGCAGCAGCTTCATGAATCGCTGTGCGGATACGTTGATAAGTGCCACAACGGCAGATGTTGCCACTCATGGCGGCGTCGATATCGGCATCGCTGGGCTTGGGGTTTTGTTTGAGTAATGAGGTCGCCGACATGATCTGGCCAGACTGGCAGTAGCCACATTGCACCACATCAATCTGCTGCCAGGCAGCCTGCACGGCCTGGCCGACTTTGTCTTCCTGCATGGCTTCAATCGTGGTGATCTTTTTACCCACTGCAGCACTCACCGGCGTCACGCATGAACGGATAGCCTGGCCATCCAGATGCACGGTACAGGCACCGCACTGCGCCATGCCACAGCCAAATTTGGTGCCAGTCATGCCAGCCACGTCGCGAATCGCCCACAAAATAGGCATGTCTTCGCTGACATTTAACTCGGTCTCTTTGCCATTAATCGTTAGTTTCATCGGGTAGGTTCCTTGTGAATATCTGTTGTGCCTGGTGGCTAAACCAATCTGAACGTTGGCTACGATGAAAAATATACTAACATACACATCTGTATGTATGTGTGTTTCATGCACGATAAAACAGGAAATTTAACGATGTTAAATTTTATCTACAGGCACGCTATATAAGGCCGTATATAACGAAGGGACTGAGAATTTACATCGTCATCACAACACGGCACAATCCAACTATCACACGCATCCGATGATGATAATCATCACATTCATTGAGGAGACCAACAATGAGCAAAGTCATCATTGTGCAACCCGGCGGCGGCTACCAAAACGTGACTATAGGCAACCGTGAAGCGGCCGCCCCCAAAGCAGGCGAGATCACGGTCAGGCTACATGCCAACTCGCTGAACTATCATGATTTTGCCGTGGTTAGCGGCATGTGGGGGCCGACTGAGCCACGCATTCCGATGGCCGACGGCGCCGGGGAAGTGATTGCCGTAGGCGCAGACGTCACTGAATTTAAAATAGGAGATGCTGTAGTCAGCACCTTCTTTCCCACCTGGCAATCAGGTGAGCCACTGGTTGAAGGCTTTGCCACCGTGCCGGGTGATGGCATTGATGGTTACGCGCGCGAGCTGGTCACAGCGACCGTCGAATCGTTTACCCTGGCGCCCATAGGCTGGAGCCATCTGGCGTCATCAACCCTCACCACCGCCGCCCTCACCGCCTGGCGCGCCCTGATGTCTGACGACCACCTAAAACCGGGGGATACAGTGCTGGTGCAAGGCACAGGTGGCGTGTCCATCTTTGCGCTGCAATTTGCCAAACTGGCCGGGGCAACCGTGATTGCTACCTCATCCAGCGAGGCCAAGCTGGAAAAGCTCAAGGCCTTAGGCGCAGACCATGTGATCAATTACAAAACCACGCCGCAATGGGGCACGCTCGCACGCGACATTTCTGGCGGGCAAGGCGTCGACCACGTGGTGGAGGTCGGTGGCCCAGCGACACTGGAACAGTCTATGCTGGCGGCCCGCGTCGGCGGTCATGTGTCTGTCATCGGCATTCTGACCGGCCTGGCAGGAGACTTTCCGCTGGTGACTGCACTGATTAAGCAATTACGCCTGCAAGGCGTGCTGGTAGGGAATCGTGCGCAGCAACAAGCCATGGTGAAAGCGATTGATGCCAACGGCATGCAACCGGTGGTAGATAAAGTATTTGCGCTAGAAGAAATCGTGCAAGCGTTTCAATACCAGGAAACCAACCAGCACTTTGGCAAAATCTGCCTGCAGATTTAATATTTCAAACTTATGAAGACTGATTAACCGCCAGCCTGCCGCACGCCTGGTTGGCTGGCAGTGCCACCGCCATTTGTGCTGGATACCCCAGCTTCAGGTTAGCCATCAGCGCCACGAACGCCGCACGTGAAATTTGGCCACCCAGGCGCGGATTGTCCTTTTTTTCTTGACCTACCGTGGATACCGTTTGGCCGTGGTAATCATGGCCCGGATAAACCAGGGTTGCCTCTGGCAGGCTGAAAATTGCACGATGCACACTGTCGTATAACTGTCCTGCATCGCCCTGCTGAAAGTCGGTGCGGCCACAGCCGTTAATCAACAAAGCATCGCCGGTAAAAATGCGGTCACCCAGGTAGTAACTCACGCAACCGCTGGTGTGGCCAGGCGTGGAGCGTACTTCAATATCCAGTGAGCCCACATGCAAGTGCATGCCATCGGTGACCAGCAAATCTCCACACAGCACCCCCGCATCACGGTGAACGACGCTTTGACTGCCCAATCGCTGGCGTAGTGCATCCGCTGCAGTCACATGATCGGCATGCACATGGGTTTCTAGCGTATAGGCCAGCGTTAATTCCTGGGTATGCAAAACCTCAATATAGCGCGCGACCTCACTTTCAACCGGGTCAATTAACACCGCCTGCCTGCTTTGTTCACACGCTAGCAGATAGGTATATGTGCAACTCTCTGCTTCAAAAAGCTGTTGAAAAATCATGTGCCGGCTCTCCTAAGAAATATCTTTATGAGAAATCAAGGCGGCGCCAACGCGCTGACTGGTGCTCAGGGAAAATGACACGACTAGCATCCGTAAAAAGAGGCATGACTGCCTGCCAAATGACCAAGTATGGGTCGCACGCAGGATGGCGCAAGAAAAGAGATTAAAGCCAGCCGCGGCGCACGGCCAGCGTATGTAGCGCCATGCCCGCCAGCATGCTGGCGACAAATATCCACACCGCAGCACCGCCAACCAATATCGAGGCAACCGCCGGGCCGGGGCAAAAACCAGCCAGGCCCCAGCCGACCCCAAACAGTAATGCCCCTATGACTAATTTGCGATCAATCAGATGGCTGACAGGCAATTGCATAGGCAAGCCCAACAGACTGCGCGATTGTTTGGCCGCAGCTTTAAACGCAAAAAAGCCAATGGCAATCGCCCCCAACATCACAAACGCCAGTGAGGGATCCCAATCACCACTAATATCCAGAAACGCTAGCACCTTGGCCGGGTTAGTCATCCCGCCGACAATCAAGCCCAGGCCAAAAATCACGCCAGCGAACAATGCAATCAACATCACCATCATGCGCTCCTATCCTGCCACCAGCACATGACGTACCAGCCATACCACCAGCATCGCTGTCAGCATAAACGTCAACGTCGCCACCAGCGAGCGTAACGATAAGCGCGATAAGCCACACACGCCATGACCACTGGTGCAGCCAGACCCCAGCCGAGTGCCAAAACCCACCAGCAGGCCTGACGCAATTAACCAGGGCGTACTGGTAGCAATCTGCATGGCGGGCAATGGCGTAAATAGGGCATACAACAGTGGTGCCACCAGCAGACCTGCAACAAAGGCAAAACGCCAGGCACGATCACCGGCACCGGCTGACCACAGCTGACCGACGATGCCGCTGATACCGGCAATCTGCCCCAGCCAGCGGATTAACAGCAAGGTAGAAAAGCCAATCAGCAAGCCGCCAATCAGTGATTGCAAGGGGGTAAATGTGCTCATACGGTGACCCGGTCGTTAAGAGTGAGGCGATGATAATCTGGCTATCGTGGCGAACTAATCTTCTTCGTCTGCCGTATCTTCATGTGCCACAGCTACCTGGCGGTTGCATTCAAAGCCTGCTTTTTCAAGCACCACGCGATAATCGCAACTTGGTAAATGCCCTTCCAGACGGCCATTGATTTTGGTGGTTTCCTGCTTGCAAAACGCGCAACGATAACGATGCGCCTGTCCTTCATAATGCTCTTGCGGATAATCAATATAAAACAGTCGTTTCATCATGGACTCCTTATTTGCAACAGTGATCAGCCTATGCTACGCCGACGACCTCTGGCTGGCAATACACAAAAAATAGCCTGCAGCAAGGATTTTTGCTAATTATTTTCAGCGTACAGATTTTAATCACCCCTGTTTTTAGTCATTAAATCAATCAGTTACAACACTCACCCACAACACATCTGAAAAGTTATCCACAAAAAATGTGGACAGCGTTGCCTTATCCCCGGCTATGCAATGCTGCTATTTCCTGGATATCCAGATCACGCTCCATCATATGCAATAGTTCATCATGAATCTGTCCGGAACGATGCAGCTTCAGCAACTCCTCACGCCCGGCGGCCACTGCGGCCAGCACCACATTAAAATGCGCTTTACGGATATCGTCTGGCAACATGGCGTCATTTTTGTGTTTGTCTGACAAGCTTTGGCGATAACCATATTGTTCGAGTAATCGTGGGTGCTGTAGCTTGCCTTGTTCGTCATAAGCCAGCTTGTTGACCACCGCATATTGCGCCTGCTCTATACGCGCCCAGGTTTGCGGCTCGTTGAGGTAAGTGCGTTCATGGGCCGTGGCTTTTAACTTGAGCACGCGTATCACCCAGCCGATGCTGGTGCCCTGAAACAATACGGTGACTAAAATCACCGCAAACGCACACAGCAGCATCAAATCGCGCCCCGGCACCTCGGCAGGCACTGCTAGCGCGGCGGCCAGTGTCACCACGCCGCGCATGCCGGCCCAGCTGGTCACAAATGATTCACGCCAGCCGCCTGAGGCAGACCTTGCGTGCTGGCTGAATAATCCAGCCAGCCCATCGACGGCAAACACCCAGACAAAGCGCGACACAATCACCACCACCAGCACCAGCAACACCTCCAGGCTGTAATCAGCGATCGACTTGCTGCCGTCGGCAATACGGTCCCACACCCCACGCAATGAGAGGCCTATGAGGATAAACACCAGCGACTCGAAGACAAAAATCATGATTTCCCAAAACGCGGCGCCGCGACGTCTGGCGGTGGCTGTCATGATTTCGTGCTGGTGCCAGCCCAGCATCATGCCGTAGGTAACGGTCGCGATGACGCCCGAAACACCGATATGTTCACCCACCACATAACAAATCCAGCCCGGTAAGGCAGAGGCGAGAATCATGAGCTCGGTGTCATGCAAATAGCGCAAGGTTTTATAGACCAGGTAGCCAAACGCGGCGCCCAGCAAGATGCCGCCGATGCTGAGCCAGGCGAACTCCTCAACCGCCCCCGCCATGGAGAACACACCAGTCAGCATAGCCACAATCGAAAACTTGTATAACACCAGGCCGGTTGCATCATTGAGCAGGCTTTCACCCTCGAGCAACACCAGCAATTTGCGTGGCAATGCCACCCGTTGCAGCACGGCCTTGGCGGCGATGGCATCCGGTGGTGACACAATGGCGCCTAAGGCAAAACAGGCAGCCCACGGCAGTGCCGGCGTCAAACTATGCAGTGCCAGCCCAACCACCAGGGTGGTAAATAGCACCGCGCCTATCGCCAGCAGCAAAATCCCCACCAGGTGGCGCCTGAATTCATGCCACACCGTGAAATAAGCGCCCGCCATCAGTAGTGGTGGCAAGAAAACCACTAACACCAGCGCAGGATCAATCTCAAACGCAGGCAAACCGGGGATAAAGGCGATCAGTGCGCCACCGATTAACTGCGCCACGGCAGGTGGCCAACGTAGCTTTTTGGCCAACACTTCTAGCGCAATAATCGCCACCAGAAAAAATAGAATCAGATTGAAATAAAACGCGTTGGACATAAATATGGATGCTCTTGTATGCGCGCAAGGCCAACAAGAAAACACTTTCGAATACAAAAAATCAAATGAGATGACGCTGTCACTGCGTGACTTAGAGGCGCTGGATGAGTGTAATAGAAAACATCCGCAGACGTTTCATTAAATCACGTAAAAGCAATTTAACGACTGGCTCACCCCATCTGCAATCACTTTTAAGCACCCGCCAATAAAACATATATTTACATGTGTTATTAAAGCAGTGTTTAATGGCGCTTCGATCTGCTTATGTGAAGTACAGCCATGCAATGGAGTCATCATATTTCAGCCGTTATTTCATTGGCAGCACGCATGACGCCGCCCTGGAAAGTCTTTTGGCTGGCTGGGCTGGTCGCCACAGCTTGCCTGCCGCTTGTTAGTCGGTTCGGACTCAGGGATAGCTGGTTTTTTCTGATTGCCATCCTCAGCGTGAGTGCCATCTGGCTGGGCATTTGGCGACAGCGCCCGCAACCATGCCAACCATGGTTGCAATTCGCGGTCGCTATCAGCGCACAATGCCTGGGTGGACTCATAGAAGCGAATACCGATGCCAGTGGACACTTTGGCCTGCAACTATCACTGGCTGATGTGTGCCTGCTCACAGGGCACCTGGCGTTGGTGCGCAGCTTGTGGCAACTCGCCTGCCAGCAACATCCGCAATTTCCACGTCATGGCTTTTTTCAGGGCTGGATCCTGGCCACCAGCCTCATGCTCATCGGCTGGCAATTCCTGTTTTTACCTACCATCCTGCATCATGGTTTTTCGCTGGATAGGCCGCAGATTTTCCGCATGCTGTATCCCTCACTGTCGTTTATTGAACTCGGCATGCTGCTATGGCTATGGACCAGTAGCAACGCATACGCCTCGCGGGTATTTTTGCAGCTTTGCCTGGCCATTCTGTTTTTTGCCATCGGTGAATGTGTGTTTCATGGCACGAGCAACAGCCTGGCTGTACCGCATGACATTAACCTGATGTGCTGGCTCATAGGCTATGTCAGCTTTGGCAGTGTTGCCTTGCACCCGGATATGGCGCAGCTCGGCCATCCCAGAGCCAGTGAAGACGATCGCCATGCCCACCATATCTTGACGATGCTATTACCGCTGGCCTTGCTGTTTCCGGTCGCGCTGCTATTACGCTATTTCCAGGCATTACATCCTGCCACCATCGGCATTTTGTTGGGCTTTTTCATTATCTTTATCATCGGCTGGTATCAGCTCAGCACCACCTTACAAAATATCATTGAGGTTAAGCAGCAACTGGAACAGCAAAACCGCACCGATTATCTGACCGGCATCCCCAACCGCAATTATCTTGAGCAAGTGGTTGAGAGTAGCATGTATTCCACGCGTGTACTGCCACATAGTATGAACGCGATGTTGCTCATGGATATCGATGGTTTCAAAGCCTTTAACAATATTTTTGGCTTTGGCCTGGGTGACCTGATTTTAAAAGCCGTCGCCAAGCGACTACATCACAACAGCCAGGCGCAAGGCTACCACTTCGCCCGTGTCGACGGTGACGAGTTCATTGTGCTCATGCTCAACGTGCCTGAAAAAGCCATCGTAGAACAGCAAGCCTGGCATATTCACCAGTTGCTGGAGCAACCCTTTATTGTCAATGGGTTAACTGCCAAAGTCAGCTGCAGCATAGGCATCTCAATGGCAGACTCTTTCACCAAACATGCCTTTTCTAATATGCAACGCGAAAGTGAGCGCGCACTTTTACGGGCAAAAGAAAACCAGTCTCAAGTCGAATGCTACCAGGCTATCCGCGACAAACCGGCAGACAAAAGCTGGATTATCAGTGAATTCCGGGAAGCCATACACGCCCGGCAAATTGTGGTCTACTACCAGCCCAAGGTGCATTTGCAAACGCAAACGGTGATCGGAGTAGAAGCCTTGGTGCGTTGGCAACATCCGCTACGCGGACTGATTATGCCAGGTGAGTTTGTGCCGCATATCGAAAACACTGACCTCATTCATACCCTGTTTAAACTGGTGTTACATGAATCGACCCGCCAGTGGCAATTGTGGCATCAACAGCAACTTGACCTCACTATTGCAGTCAATGTCACCGCCCGCGACCTGATGAACTTTGACCTGGTGAAAGAGGTAGCGCAAGCGCTGGAAAAGCATGCCATGCCTGCCAATCACATAGAGGTTGAAATTACCGAGTCGAGCGCGCTCGCTGACCCCAGGCGCGTCAAAAAACTCCTGTCAGACCTGATCGCGCTCGGCATCAAAATCAGTATTGATGACTATGGCACCGGCTACAGCTCGTTACTTTATCTGCAACAACTGTCTTTGCACTATCTCAAAATCGACCAGCAATTTATCCGCGAAATGCACCACGACGCCTCCAGCCTAGCCATCGTATGCTCGACACTGGAGTTGGCAAAAAACCTGCACATAGAAGTGATTGCCGAAGGCATCCATGCCGCCGTAAGCGTGCAACAACTCAAGGCCTTGGGCTGTTACGGCGCCCAAGGCTTTCTATTCTCGGAACCGGTACCTGCCAGCGACATTCCGGCCACCATCCGTCGCATTGAGTCTGCCTGCTATGACATTGAGTCATGAGCCTAAGCCATGAACGCAAGACCTGAACTCCGCGCGCCAAACTGCCTCTAACAGACATGAAGATTAAACTGGCGACAGAATTAGTTTAATATGCTGCCAGTGATGGCAAAAACGCAGGAGTTTGTATGTTTACACTGAAAAAATGGCTCTGGACACAATGGCAGAAACTGCGTGGCGCAGACCGCGCTTACGCTAAATACCTGGCGCATTTTCAACATTACCAGGCACAAGTCGTTGATGACGAACTACAGCAATCGCTCAATATTCAACCCATGAGTAAAGAGGCTTTTTTAAACGCCTGGCAACACAAAGGCTTGAAACCCGCGGGCAAATCTTGCGGCTGTAAAACAGGTGGTTGCTGCTAAGGGGCTGGCATGGAAATGATCAGCACTCACTCAGGCAAATTGCGCGCCATTGGTTACGACGCAGGCAAGCGCCTCTTAAGAGTAGAACTCGAAAATGGCAGCGCGCTGGAATATGCCAATGTCGGCGACAGCATTTGGCGCAACCTGAAAAATGCCAGCGCACAGTGGAGCTATTACCGCGACAATATTGAAGAGGAATTCACCGCCAGCCGCGTCGCAAGCAAGGCAAGCGCCAGCGGCAAAAATCCGCTGGATGATTTATTTGGCTAAGCCTTGAAGCACCAGTGGTGAAGAACCTCTCAACAGTATTGGGCGGGCACGTTTTAATCAATCATCAGTTTGCCCGTATGGCGCATCGACATACGCCTTGAAATAACGTGTCGCACACAAGCCCAGCGGCGTATGGTGCTTGGCAGGCGATAACCAGTCAATCAGGAAATCCATACGCTTTTGCCCCAAACCGTGCAGATAGCGCTCCAGCGACAATTGGTCCTGGTGAAAGTCATTGTCCACCTGCAATGCCTGAGCAACACGGCGACCTGAACGCAAGTCGTAAATATTGCCAGGCGGGTGCCCTTCAGGCGTCTTAGGCAGGGATGGTTTCTCCGCCATTCGCCAAGGCGCGCCCAATCGCGCCAGTCGGGGCAAGCGCTCAAGCGCCTCACCCGCAATCCAGTCATAGAGCACTTGTCTCTCATAAGCAGTGAATACACCGAACATCGGCGCTTTATCCGCCGTGATCATTTGCCAGAAACGGCTCTGTTCAGGGTCTTGATGGCGTGTTATCCAGCCAGTTCTTTCCATCACAGATAACAACCTGGCCACCTGGTCGGCATCAGCCAGCCACGCATTGATAGATTTATCCCCAATCACACAATGGTTGGCATGCATATACTGGCCAATACTGGCTTTGCTTTGCAACACGCGGACCACTTCAGCCAGCAGGTCAAAGTGTTTGATCAGGTCCAGCGTACCGAGGCCGGCGTCATTTAATTTAACCCCTGCCACAATGCGCTCCATATAGTTCTGTACGGAGCCAAACGTGGGCATCGCCTCGCTGACGGCATCAATTGCCGCTCTGGCATGCCCGCTATGGGCGTTATCAATGGTGGTATGCAAGGTAAAGTAATAGGGGTCGATATTCAGCTCTTTGAGTTCATATGCCGTGATCAGCAAATGTAGCGGCAACTGCTCGTAGCCTAGATTAAAACCAATCACTTCTGGCAGATGTGTTTCAACATTTGCGGCCAACGCCAGCTGCACAGCGCCTTGTGTGAAAAACTTGTCATCCAGCGTGCGCCAGTCATCACACTCATTCACTTTTAGCAGTTTGCGGTATAGCGCCACATGATTCATGGCTTCAACGCCATTGCCCAGCTCTTCCAGATAAATTTTTAACAAGGAGGTAAAGCGCGTGTCCTGCCAGTGGCGCGTAAAGCCATATAGCCAGGCCCCATCAACCATCTTGGTCGGCGCGACTGCACGCAGAAAATACAAGGCGTGCGATTTGCTACTGAAATACCAGCGCGGTTCGCCTGCTTTTCTGGCGGCAAGATACTCCTGGTACTGTTGGCCGATTGCCGCATGTTGCTCAAGCAACCATGCCTCCAGTTGCGTGGGATGTGTAGGCACATTGGTGAAGTGATGGCTGGTTTCCTGCAAATTGGCGGCCAGAAAACCCAGGCTATCTGCCCGGCCCTTGCTAAAACCGGAAGGCACCAACAGTGAAAAGTACATAGACTTGGCAGACCAGTCTTGGACTGTTTGCTGATGCTTCCCGATTTGTTTGCTGATGACTGACATCGCTGCGGTCTCCAATGCATTAACCTGCCAGATGGAATAGCCCAAATGGAATAGCAAGTACAAAGCACATAAGTTACGCAGATATGATCAAACGCTATATCAGACGATGTATGAGTGTCATGTAGGAATTCGCTGATTAAACAGAAAGTAACATTCTGTTAAGCTACCAACACTCCCCTCTAAAGGACGGCATCGTGGAAAAACACCTCCATCCCCCATTAGAACAGTTACTGCTGGCGCTCTATGAGCGTCACTACAGCTTTGTGACGGTAACCCCAGCAACCCATCATCTGGTGAACCAGCGGTCGGGCAATGCCTGGGCAGAAAGCATTCAGGATATCTTCGGCTGGAACCGGCCATTCAAGCAAGAAACGCTAGACGCAGGGCTATTTGCACGCATGAAAGAAGCCGATATTTTGCGGCCAGTGGCGCAAGGCTGGCAGTCACAAGTGCGCGTTTCAAGCATTCAAGACAAGCTGTTTTTACATTCCGGCTTTCCGACTGACGCCGCCGATGCCGTGTTTTTCGGCCCGGACACCTATCGCTTTATCAATGCCATGTATGGCGCACTGTCGACATTGCAAGGCAAAGTGCGGCGCTGTGTCGATATTGGCACCGGTGCGGGTGTCGGCGCCATTTTGCTGGCCGAAGCATTGCCTTATGCCGAGAGCATAGGCGTAGATATCAATGCCAAGGCACTGGCGTTTGCAGCCATCAATGCCAAAGCCAATCGCATTAGCAACGTAGCGTTCCACCACAGCGACCTGCTGCACGACCTGCCTGGCGAGTTTGACCTGATAGTTTCCAACCCGCCTTACCTGGTCGACCCATCCGCCCGCGCTTACCGGCATGGTCACGGCCCGCTGGGGGCACAACTGTCGCTGGATATTGTTGAGGCGGCACTCACCCGGCTGGCACCGGGCGGCATCCTTATGCTTTATACCGGGGTCGCCATCATTCACGGGCATGATCCGTTCATCGAGGCCGTTAAACACAGTATCAAAATGGCAGGATGCACCTATCAATACACAGAAATAGACCCGGATATTTTTGGCGAGGAACTGGCTACACCCGCCTATGCACAGGCAGACAGAATTGCCGCGGTCTGGTTATTGGTAAACAAACAGACCATTGAAAGTGACGCCTTGCTACAGTTAATCAGTGCTGCCGCCAATACGTAAGCGTTTACTCACTTTCACTTAACAGCAGCGACAACAAATACACACGACAATCAAACTCATATTGCATATAGTTGGGCTCCATATGCAAACACAGCTGGTAAAACGCCTTGTCGTGGTCACGCTCTTTAAGGTGCGCCAGCTCATGCACCACAATCATCTGCAAAAACTCCAGCGGTGCCGTTTTAAAAAATGCCGATATACGGATTTCTTTCTTGGCCTTCAGCTTGCCACCCTGCACGCGCGAGATTGCTGTGTTCAAGCCCAAGGTCTGCTTTTCAACCGTCAGCTTGTTATCAAAATGCACTTTATCAAGTAGCGGCGCATTTTTTAAATAGCGCTGTTTGAGCTCGATACAAAAGTCATACAAAGCTTTATCACTTTGAACGGCATGCACCTGCGGATAGCGTTGTTGAATATAAGTCCCCAATTGCCCCTGCGCATGCAATTGCGTAATTTGCGCACGTAAATGGGCGGGGTAACCGGGGAGGTATTGTTGAATTAATGCAGCAGACATGCTGTCATTTTAATCAGCAGACAGCCTTGCAACAACCCACACATGTTTTTGCCTTGGTCGAGTGTCGTGTTCTGACGAATATCGCCTGTATATAGGCCGCAAACTTTGCAGCCTCACATTACTCAAACATGAAAGGCCTTGATATAAGCTAAACACGCACGCTCAAAGCCTGTTAGAGTAAACACATCTTATGAAGGGGACCGACCATGACCAAAGCACTCAAAGAAGCAAAACTGGAGGCGCATTTAGACGCGGTTGAAAAACACAAAGCGTTGTTAGAGCAACTGCACCTGAATGGCAACCAGCACTTGGACGAAGTGAATAACTCGCTGCAAACACTCACATTGACCCTTGAGGAATACCTCAAGATTATTGGCATCCCATAACATCCCAAGGGTTCACGTTGAGGCAAAACTCATACTTTGTGCCTCAACGTCATACAACGATCTCTTCTCGTGGCTCAATCCCGCCATGCGGGCAAAAAATATCGTCACAAACATTGGCCTTACACATTGCATTCCCAACAACGTCATGGATATACTTGAGCGTAAATAGAACAAAGTATCCGTAGCACGCATTCCAGAGACACTCGCAGTTAGATTCACACTCGCCAGACAAGTTTTGTTGGTGCAAAGGGGTTGGTCATGCATGATGACATTGGGGATATCGAACGGGCCAATCTGCGCTTGCGCCAGGTGGTGGAAGCCGCACCTACGGCGATGGTGATGGTCAATCACACCGGCATCATTGAAATGGTGAACACTCAGACAGAGAACATCTTTGGCTACAGCCGGGTCGAGTTACTGGGCCAGTCGATAGATATCCTGCTGCCCGAGCGCTTCCGCCGTCAACATCCACATCACCGCGCATCCTTTTTTTCTGACTTAAGCCCACGTGCCATGGGTAGCGGCCGCGACTTATTTGGCCGCCGCAAAGACGGTAGCGAGTTTCCGGTAGAAGTCGGGCTGAACCCGATTGAAACTGATGATGGCATTAAGGTGCTATCAGCCATTACCGACATTTCGGCGCGTAAAAGAATGGAGGAGCGTTTTCGCCAAGTGGTTGAAGCCGCCCCCAACGCCATGGTGATGGTGAATAAAAGCGGCATCATCGAAATGGTGAATAACCAGACAGAAAGCATCTTTGGCTATAGCCGGGTTGAGTTACTGGGTCAGTCGATAGATATCCTGCTGCCCGAGCGATTCCGCCATCAACATCCGCATCACCGTGCTTCGTTTTTTTCTGACTTGAGCCCACGTGCCATGGGGAGCGGACGCGACTTATTTGGCCGTCGCAAAGACGGTAGCGAATTCCCGGTAGAGGTGGGGCTAAACCCGATCGAAACCGACGACGGCGTCAAAGTACTGTCAGCCATTACCGATATTTCTGCGCGGGTAAAAGCGGGTGAAAAACTGGCGGAACACCGCGATGAACTCGAGCGCAGCAATAAAGAATTGGCGACCTTTGCCTATGTCGCCTCGCATGACCTCAAGTCACCGTTGCGCGGTATTTTCCAGATTTCGCACTGGATTGAAGAAGACCTCAACAATGGTCAAGTCGATGCCATCCCGCAACACATGGACATGCTACGTGGCCGTCTGCGCAGAATGGAGCGCCTGCTGGATGACTTACTCGCCTACTCGCGCGCCGGGCGCATGGAAGGCAGCGTCAGCCAGGTCGACCTCGGCAAATGGGCGCAAAATGTTTTCGAGCTACAAGCGCCGCCCGACGGGTTCACCCTGGCAGTAGACCCAGACTTGCCCACCTTTACCACGCTTGCCACGCCACTGGAGCAAGTGCTGCGCAACCTGTTTGCCAATGCCATCAAGCACCATGATAAAGCACAAGGCCGCATTCAGTTGAGTGGTCGTACCGTCGGCAAAGGCTTTTATGAATTCAGTGTTACTGACGACGGGCCGGGCATTTCGCCAGAATACCAGGAGCGTGTCTACATCATGTTTCAAACCCTGCGGCCACGCGATGAAGTAGAAGGTAGCGGCATGGGGCTGGCGCTGGTGAAAAAGATTGTGGAAGCCTACGGCGGCAACACCAGCATTGCTTCTGACGGCATCCGTGGCTGTGCTATCCGGTTTACCTGGCCAATCAATATAGAGGAGAGGCTGACCCGTGCAAATCCTGCAGAAGCAAAACTATAAAGAAGTCACGTTACTCATCGTTGACGATGACGATATTGACGCCATCGCCCTGGAACGGGCATTGCGCAAGCTGCGGCTGTTAAACACCGTGCTACGTGCGCGCGATGGCCGCGAAGCACTGGAGTTATTGCTTACCGGCGCCGTGCCAGCGCCCTATATTATTTTGCTCGACCTCAATATGCCACGCATGAACGGCCTTGAATTTCTGCAAACCCTGCGCACCGACCCATTGCTGACACATGCCGTGGTATTTGTCCTCACCACCTCAAAATCAGATGAAGACCTGGTGGCCGCTTATCGCAACCATGTTGCAGGCTATGTCTTCAAGCAACATATGGATCGGGACTTTCTTGAAGTCATCGGCTTTATTGAGCATTACTGGCGCCTGGTCGAACTCCCCGTCACAAAGGAATAAACATGCGATTGCTACTTGTTGATGACGATGAACTGGACCGCATGGCAGTAATCCGCGTATTGCAAAATCCAAAACTGGTCAAAGACATCGTGCAGGCCAATACGGCCGTGAGAGCGTTGAAACTGTATGATGAAGACACCTTTGATGTCGTGCTACTTGATTACCGCCTGCCCGACATGGAATGCCTGGATGTCTTAAACCAGCTCACTCAGCACACCGAAAAACATGCTGCCGTCGTCATCCTCACCGGCATGGAAGACAACGAAGTCATAGAGCGCAACTGTATCTTCGCCGGCGCACAAGACTTCCTGCTTAAAAAAGAACTGTCAGAGCGGCACCTGACCAAGGCACTGGTGCACGCGCAAGCGCGCCACGCACTCAACAGCAAACTGATTGATACCCACAAACGCCTCAAATACCTGGCTGAAAACGACCCCATGACCGGGTTATCCAACCGCTATTATTTTGAAGAGCATCTGCGGGGGGCGATTCAGCGCGCGCATCGTCTGAACTTCCAACTCGGCCTGATTTACCTCGACATTGATAATTTTAAATTAATCAACGATAGCTCAGGCCACGACTCCGGTGACCAATTATTGCAGCAGATTGCACAGCGATTACTGGCCGTCGTCCGCGAAGGCGACGTGGTTTGCCGCCTGGGCGGAGACGAATTCGCCATCGTCGTCCACGACCTAGATACCGAAACCTCGGTCGGCGCGCTGGCGCAACGTGTGCTCGAGAGTGTGCGCGAACCCATCACCCTCCACAACACCGAACATTTTGTCACCTGTAGCATCGGCATTGCTACCTACCCTAAGTGTGCGCTCACTGCAGAAGACATGCAAAAGCGCGCCGACCTGGCGATGTACCAGGTAAAACGCGAAGGCCGCAACGGCTTTCACTTTTACAGCGAAGACCTGCAAGACCAGATTCTGCACAGAATCATGCTCGAAGGCGAACTGCGCTCGCAACGCCTGCAAAATCAGCTGGTGCAATATTATCAACCAGTGATCAACGCCAAAAATTTCCAGATCTGCGGCGCAGAAATGCTTATGCGCTGGAACCACCCAAGCAAAGGCCTGTTAGCGCCGATTGCGTTTATCGATATCGTTGAAGAGCTCGGCTTCCTGGCTGCGATTGATACCAAGAACAGGCGCCTGGCCTGCATGCAGGTCGCGCAATGGCGTAACGACGGGCTGATCGATCACACATTTGTATTAGCGGTCAATGCCAGTGAGCAACTGCTGCAGCAAGAGAGTATGTTCAGCGATATTCAACATGACCTGGCCGCCGCAGGCCTGCCGGGTGAATGCCTGTCTATAGAAGTCACCGAAAGCGTATTGGTGTCAGATTTCGACAAAACTTCCGCCGTGCTTAATCACCTTAAAGCCTTGGGCGTACAGGTCGCGCTGGATGACTTTGGCATCGGCTATTCATCCATGTCTTATTTAAAACGGCTGCCTGCCTCGGTCTTAAAAGTCGATCGCTCGTTCGTGCAAAACGTGCCTGAGAGTGAAGCTGACAGCCGCATTTTAAAAGCCCTGATTGTTATGGCGAAAAGCCTGGATCTCGATGTGATTGTGGAAGGCATTGAGACCATAGAACAAGCCAGCCTCTGCCGTGAGCTAGGGGCCGATATGCTGCAAGGTTTCCTGTTCTCAAAACCACTGTCACCGGATGACTTTGCCGCGTTTTTAAAAGGACACGACCCGGCAGGCCATCACCTCAATATGCCTTAAACTATGGGCTTTGCCTGCCCGCTGTCGTCATAGCGCAGACCACAAGCTACTTTTCCTGCGTATAAATCAGGCAACTGTAAGCGCCGATGGTGATGACGGCTGAAAACGCATGGCCATCGTGCGCTTCGTCCTGCGCCGTGATATCGCCGGAAGGGGTTTCGTCCAGTTGCTCGCTATATAAAGTCGCGTCACTATTAAAACGCAACTTCCACTCACCAGCTTGCGGCAAACCGATCACATAGTGATCTTTACGCCCCTCGGCAAAATTAAACACCACAACCACATCGTCACCGGCACCGCCTTCTTGCCAGCGGTGCATGGCAATCACTTTGTCATTATCATTGACGTGATACACGGCGGTATGTTGCCCGCTCAGGCCCGCAGAATACCCATTACGGTTTAAGCGCAAGCTGATCAAATCGCGGTAGAGGGTGGTGATATCGGCATACTCCTCTGCGCGATGCCAGTCGATAGGGCGGTCATCACGAAACCATTGGTCACGCAAAAACTCCTGGCCCTGAAACAGCATGGGGATACCCGGCGCCGTCATCACCAGCGCAGCGCCCAGGCAAGAACGCTTGATGGCATAGCGGCCCGGTTGCTCGCTAGGGTCGATCTCAGACACCAGTCGTTGTTTACCATTCGCCACCTCATCGTGTGATTCGGTATATACCACACGCTCAAACGCATCGTCGTTATAGCGTTTGAGCAAAGCGTCACGCACAGCGGGCATAGAGCGGTTGGCATCATCGACCTCAATCAGCGCAGTGCGTACCGGGTGCACAAATGCAGCATCCCACTGGCTGCTGAAGTGCGCCCCGCCATCCTCATGTTTCAGCGTCAGTTCTGCGCTACTTTGCAAGTCTTCGGCAATGGTAATTTTGCCAGGGTAGCGCCGCTCCACCTCGCTGTTGATCCATTGCAGCAAGCTCCAGCCCTCCACAATCATTTGCTGCGCGCTCGCCTCGACACTGCGAATATACAAGGTCATGTCATAGCGCAGGCCATCGGCGTGATAATCGTCTAGCCACATCATGGCATTATCAAAAATATACTGACGCACCTCGCCACGGCCATAGTCGGGCCGCGTATCGCCCCACGGCGTCGCCGAGCGCCAGTCATTATAAAAATAAATGCCGCCCTTGCCGTTCTCCTGCCAGCCATCAAACTGCCACAGGCTAATGTCAGACGGCCCAAAGTGGTTGTATACCACATCCACAATCACGGCGATGCCCAAGTCATGCGCGGCGGCAATAAAGCGCTTGAATGCCTCAGGCCCGCCATAAGCGCTCTCCACCGCATACGGGTGCGCCGGGTTATACCCCCACGAATAATCCCCGGCAAATTCGGCAATCGGCATCACCTCCACCGCATTAATGCCCAGCGCCTGCAGATGCGGCAGCCGCTCAATCGCCGTATCAAATGTGCCTACCGTCTCGTCTTTGGCGTTAAACGTGCCAATGTGCAGCTCGTAAATCACCAGCTCATTCCATGGCGGCATTTGAAAATCAGACCCAGGCTGATCAAAAAAATCCAGCGCAGGCACCACCGCATTACCCGCAGAGTTCGTGACAACCCTGGCATAAGGATCTATGCGTTGCAGTTGCTGCTCGCCATTGATCAAATAATATTGGTATTCATCGCCAGGCCTGGCATGCGCCAGGTCGACATACCAGTAACCATTCCCCTCGCTCACGCACTGGTCAGCGCCAGCTTGCCAGTCATTGAAAGCCCCGATCACCGACACCTGCTCGGCATGCGGCGCCCACACCCTGAAAGCCACGCCATCAGCATGCGGAATCGCCCCCATGCCAGGGAGAGGGTCAATACTTGTTTCAGATTGCAATGCATTGTTGCTAGATACCATGATGAACAACCTCCTGAGAGAAATGAATGCGAATAATGAATACAGCTCGCACAGCCCGGACGAAAGGCTGGCCGATAACAGGAGTGTAAAGAAACCAGACAGCCACAAAAAAGACGATTCATTCTGACATTGCTGTCAGTATCGTCTGTCATGCGTCGCGCCCCGTGCAAGCGGCCATTATTCCGGTCGCCATGTTAAACTGGCTTCCAGTTTTCAACAGGCAACACCGCATGATTCAATACAACCCCAAAGACTGGATTACCTTCATCTTCCGCTTTCACGAATCGGACACCTTCCGCCAGCTCATGCCCATGATGCTGTTGATTGGATGTTATGCAGGCGGCATCGCCTACCTCGAAATCGAGTACTGGAAACTGGCCGACAGCAGCCATGTGAAAAACCTGTCCTTAATCCACACCACCGTTGGCTTTGTCTTGTCATTGCTGCTGGCCTACCGCACCAACACCGCTTACGACCGCTGGTGGGAAGGCCGCAAAGCCTGGGGCACCCTGGTCAACAACAGCCGCAACCTCGCCATTAAATTATCAGCCTTTTTAACTGACGAAGAAGATAAGCAATTCTTCAAAAAAATCATCCCGACCTTTGCCTCGGTGCTATCCAAACACTTGATGAATGAAGAAGTCAGCAAAATGCTGTTTGAAGGGCTGGACCTGGAAATCGACCACCACGAACACCACCCCAACCAGATCGCGCAGCGCTTGTTTCAAAAAGCCAACGAACTCTACGCCACAGGCAAAATCAGCGGTGACCAGTTGTTTATCATCAACGACGAACTCAAATCATTCACTGAAGTCTGCGGCATGTGCGAACGTATTAAGAATACGCCTATCCCATATTCATACAGCGCGTTTATCAAGAAATTCATCTTCTTCTACGTGATGACGCTGCCGTTTGGCTTTGTATTCAGCCTGGGCTATTACGTGATTCCTGTCGTGGTGTTTATTTTTTATGTGTTAGCCAGCCTGGAACTGATTGCCGAAGAAATTGAAGACCCATTTGGCACCGATACCAATGATTTGCCCACACCCAAAATGGCAGCCAATATCAAAAAGCACGTGGAAGAATTACTTTGAATTAACGACTTTAGGAGTCAGCCTCATGGAATCTTCATTGCACACACTGAATAATCTATTCGCCCAACTCGGCTTGCCGAATACCGACGCCGAGATCGAAAGCTTTATTAAAACGCACAGCCATTTAGCAGGTTACATTTCGCTGGCTGAAGCGCCCTATTGGACACCCGTACAGGCCGCATTTCTGCGTGAAGAGATGTTGAAAGATACCGATTGGGCAGAAATCATAGACCAGCTGAATGCCAGGTTGCATGCAAAGTAAATCATCCCTCGCATAGATGTGCGGACATTCGTGACCTCTTGAACCGCCACTAACGCTGTCACAACTGCCGAGTGACCATGATCTCCTCAAAGGGTACTGGCCTGCCAAACAAATATCCTTGTGCATGAGGACAACCGATTGCTGCCAGGTATTGGGCTTGCGCCTCTGTTTCAACGCCTTCGGCAATCAGCCCTTTTCGCAAACTCCTGGCCATTGAGATAATGGCCTGCACAATTAACCCTCTATCTAGGTTAGTGGTGATATCTTTAATAAATGATCGATCAATCTTTAACTGGCTAATGGGGAAGCGGTTCAGATAGCTTAACGCTGAATAGCCGGTGCCAAAATCATCAATTGAAATACATAGCCCATGGTTATGGAAAGTCTGCAGGACGGACTGAATCGCTTCGTTATCTTCCAGTAGCAGACTTTCGGTGATCTCCAACTTGATCCATTCAGGTTTACATCCCGTTTCCGTCAGGATGTTGATGACCGAGTTAAATAAATCATTCTGAATAAATTGCCTGGTAGACAGGTTAATCGAAACCGTAAAAGGCGTGGTTCGCCCCGCATTCCACTGCACTGCCGCTTTACATGCAGTGGATATGATCCACTCACCAATACTAATGATGAGCCCGGACTCTTCAGCAATGCCAATAAACTGATCTGGGGAAACCAATTCACGATGGTCTCTATGCCAGCGGATCAGCGCCTCCACACCCACCACTTCTTTGGAAATCAAATCCACTTGCGGCTGATAATACAGCTTGAATTCGTCCTTCTGTAGCGCCTTGCGTAACGCATTTTCAATATTCATGCGTACCGACGTTTTCTCTGTAAGATCCGAAGAATAGAATTGAAAATTATTGCGGCCTTTGCTCTTGGCCGAATATAAAGCGGAGTCCGCGTATTTGAGTAAATCTTCCACTTTGTGGCTATCGGTAGGAAACACGGCAATGCCGATACTCACGGTAATAAATAACTCTTTGCCAGCGATGTAAAAGGGCTCAGCCATGGCCTCGATAATTTTCTGGCCGACGTTAGACGCATTTTGCGGATGATGTATTTCAGATAAGAGAATCGCAAACTCATCGCCCCCAAGGCGGGCAATGGTGTCATAACGCCTGATGCGTGTTTCCAGCCTTCTGGCCGCCTCACATAGCAGCTGGTCTCCTACCGTATGTCCATATGAATCATTGATTTCTTTAAACCGGTCCAGATCCAGCATCATCAGGCTAAACGGATGGTTGTTTCGATCCGCCTCAGCCATGGTCTGATTCAAACGATCGGCGAGTAATGCCCGATTAGGTAACTCCGTCAACGAGTCGAAATAGGCCAGATGATGAATCCTCGCCTGGCTTTCAACCGTCTCCGTGACGTCCTGCCCCATCGCGATCACAGCCATGACTTCGCCATTCGGGTCCAGCTCGGCAATCAGGGAGGTATGGATAATCCGCCCCCTCCCTTCCGGTGTTTGCCAATGCAGGTCTACGTTTTTATTAATCCCCGCCGCGAAGACCTCTTGAATATGAGATTCAAACTCTATCGCTGAAGCGCCGCCAGGATACTCAGAAGGCGACTTTCCAACCAGGAAGTCACAGGTGACACCGTAAAAATCAGCGGTTTTAGGATTCAAATAAGTGCGCTTATTTTGACGGTTGTAACGCACGATGGAATTAGGAAAGTTTGAGATCAATGAGTGATATTCACGCTCCCGTTGCAGCGTCTCAGTCACATCTCTGGCGTAACCCACGGTGCCAATGACCTGATCATCGACGACCAAAGAGGATTTATAGGACTCTATCCAGTAATACTCTCCAGACGTATCCCTGATCGGGCAGATCACGCCAATAGGCGCATCACTGTTTAAAGCGTCTTTATCGCCATCGACATATTGCTGAGCAAGCTCGGCCGGAAAGAAATCAAAATCTGTCTTGCCTTCGAGATCATAAGTCGTCGCCACACCGGCCATCTTTGCATAGGCTTTATTGGCAGCTAACAATCGGCTATCTTTATCTTTCAGCCAGACCATAAAAGGAAAATTATCCAGCAAGGTTCGCAGGTAATGCTCGCGGTCCAATTGCTCAGGTTTGCCTTCATCTGCATTGCTATTCGGCAGTTTGCGTAAGACCTCCAGGCTATAATCAGTTTCGCCCAGACTGATTTTTGTCGCGGTGATGACTGCATCAAAATGCTGACCTGATTTGCTGCGACTTTTAACTGTATAGGTAAGCGTTTTAGCCTTTTGTAGCGCACGCCAATGCTCACGCCACCACTCATGGGAAAAGTCAGGCAATAATCGTTGGTTATTTAAAGCGGATAGCTCAGCCTGTGAATATTCAAAGAGCTGGCAGGTCAGGGCATTTGTATAACAGAGCGTACCTTGTTGGCTAACCAAAAAAACTGCATCACCAATCTCATCAAAAGCAAACGTTAATTCCAGCAATCTAGAACGATCTTGCAACGATAAATCCGTCATTGAAACCATCCCCACATATCTAGCCTGATTCTTGTTATATGCACGTAATGCACAAGATTCATACCCTTCAACTCAGCATCACCGAGAAGACTTAATCGTTATATGTAACAAATTGTAACTTCAGTGCGTAATTTATACCTTTTTAGCCGCTATGGGATAAAAATATATATTGATCAATGAACTATGCTATGCAAGTTACACTTTTACGTGAAGAGCATTTGAAAGATGCCGATTGCGCAGAACTCAATGCGTGACTGCACTGAAAATAAAATAGGATAACAAGATAGTGAACGACGATTTCACCCTGCCGCCAACATACACCAAGCTGCGGCTGCAAAACTTAAGCGTGGCCGAACAAACCAGGCTGCTGCCGCAAGTGTTTGCGCTTGCCAGAGAACAGTATCCCGAATGGCCAGCAGAGCAATTGCAAAACTGGCTCGATGCCTTGGCGGGCGGTAATGGCAACGGCACCAAAATGGCGGTTTCTGTGGTGCTGGATGTGCAAAATGAGGTGGCCGCCACCAGCGCAATGGAGCTGTATGACAACGGCACTGCTATGATCAACTACAGCCTTGCGAAAAAAGATGCCGAAAATTATGCAGCGCTCATTTATGCCGCCACTAAAGATATGGCGGCGGGCATTAAAGCGCTACAGACACGCGGTGAAACCATCCACTTTGTGGGCAAAGAGCACCATTTACAAAGTCTGCGCGCCATTGCTGGCTATTATGCCGTTGGCAACGTGCCAATTGATGGCCCGACCTCGCTGCTCACAGCCGAAGTCAAATATTACGAAGTGGCTTATGGCGACCCGAAAGAGGTAGAAAACCAGGCCAGAATAGACCATGCGTTTATGCTGGCAGACCCGAAAGCAGGTTATACCCAAGAAGAAGATGTTCACCTGTGGCTGTTGGGCGACTTTACCCCCAGCGAGCCGAGCAAACCGCTTGCCGAATCACTCAGGGCGCTGGCGGAAAGCTACGCCAAAGAGCACAGCATCTTCCGCGAAAAAGATGTCCGCTTAGACCCCGGCTATATTTCGCTAAACCAGCTGGCTGACCATTTGCCAGCCACCGCGACCTATCAACAAGCAGTACAAGCCTCGTCGCTTGGTGCCGCACAATGGATGGGCTTGGCTGAATAAAGCACTTATCAAAAGCGCTCAAGTCTGAGACTATTCATTCGACGCATACCCACACACAAGGAACAGGCATGGCGCAAATAGAAAGCGGTTTTTTGGCAAAGTTACTCACCAAAACAATGTTCGCCGGGGTGATGCTATTCGCACTGTGTTCGGCCAGCCTGGCGCAGGCAAATACCTTAGAAGAAGCCAAACAAAAGCTATCGCAAAAAGACTATGCCGCCGCCCACGCGATTTATCTGTCACTCGCCAATCAAAACGATGCCAAAGCCTGCTACAACTTAGGCCTGATGTATCAAGATGGCGATGGCGTGGTCAAAAATATGGACGAAGCGGTCAAGTGGTACATAAAATCGGCAGAGTTAAATTACAAAGAGGCGCAATACACACTGGCCTCACTGGTGTTTCAGCGCCAGACTCAAAGCATCAGCTACCCGCAAGCCGTGACCTATTACGAGCAAGCGGCCAAGCAAGGGCACGTGAAATCGCAGCTTAATTTAGGCATGCTGTATTTGCGGGGTGACGTGATTGCACAAGATATGCCCGCCGCCGTGCAATGGTTAAGCCTGGCCGCAAGCAACAACAATAGTGAAGCCCAAGGCTATCTGGCCAACCTCTACCAGCAAGGCGCCGGGGTTGAACAAGATACCGTTAAAGCGGCGATGTGGTTGATGCTGGCGACGCAAAATGAAGATAAGCGTTTTGTGAGTCGTCACACCAAAATGCTTAATTATCTTTTGGCGCAAATGACCAAGGAGCAAAAAGCTTCTGCCAGTCAATTGGCGGCGCAGTGTAAAGGTCAGCAACTACAAGGGTGTTAAGTACGAATAAGCTTGAAAAGTTTGCAAGCTCTAAACCCAGCAGCTTCTACTGCTTCGGTGGTCATGTGAAAGTCTACATTTTCAGGAAGGGTGGGCTGACGCCATACGATGGACGGCAATAAACACCCGTGGTTTTGACTGAATAATAAAACTGACCATCTGCCTGAATATCTCTCGCCAGCACTTGCTGCCAGCGCGGGTCATTTCGTGTTTGCTGTGCCGCTTCATCTTTCGTTTTTGAACTCAACATATCTTGATCTCCATGTGATAAGTGAAAAATACAAGATCGTTCAATTCAAAAAACTCTCACTCTTGCTTTTGAATTCTATGCTGTTTTAGAGTTGCCCGTCGCAGTGCAATGGCATCACTAAAAGCGTCTAACATCTGCTCCGAATAGCTTTTTCTACGTTATTTACGAAGTCTCTAATTAAATCAGCCGTTTCCTGAACAAATTCCTTCGAGAAAACTTGAAGTTCATTACCATCTCTATCGTATCCATTTCGATGAACGCAATCATGGCGTAACATTACCGCCTTAAAAAGACTTGATTTATCTTCAGCCTCTTTGAGGATTTCGATACCCAGAGCGATACGATAAATAACATTCACTTTTGCAAGGTTATGGTACAGGATTGAACGCAGATGCTCTCGCACTTTTGAATTCACAAGAGTAGGATCTTTAGATATTTCGACGAGAGTAAATTTCTGACTCATTAAATCAGAGTCTTGCTCAATTAATCTTTGAATAGCATCTTTGTTGCCACTTACCGCTTTTATTAACGTATCGCTAAGGTAAGCTTCCATGGCAGTAATTTGATGAGAGAAGACCATACGATTCATGATGAATGCACTATGATGCTGACTGTAGTCAGCAAGCATGTCTCCAGTGTGATGGTAAGAATTAGTAAATACTGTGAATGGGTCATCAGGAACAGAATAATCGATCCATTCATCTAGGTCTGGCATAGGCTCTTCATGCTCCAGCCCAAAGTCAAAATCACTGATAATCGTATGTTCGCCAACATCAGCGTCCTGATAGTTTTCTACACCTATCGGATATTCCCAAAGACCCCATGTCAACATCCCTAGATCTGGATGATCAACAATAGCTTCATAGTGAAGTTCAGCTCCCATCTGCCGCTCTTCACCACCCACCTGATCCCAATCCAGTTCTATACTTTCAATTTCGTAAACTTGCCCGGTCCTGCTGTGTCGAATGCAAGCCTTGCCATTGCAATACACCCTCATCTCGTCACCTTAACTATTGGCTTTCATTATCGTCATTAAGATACATAGCACATTCCATTTTGGAATGAAAAAATAATTTCTCCATCTGATCGTGTGGTAAGTACATAACGCTTACCAAAACTGTTTCGGAAACCCGTTATACCTTTAGATTTACTCGCATAATAATTTGTCGTTTCCTGTGTATTGTATTGTTTATAATCATCGCTGATTACTACCAAGTTTGGTTTACAGCTATATACATCAAAGATATCTTCACAAATGCCATTCTTACGTCCATGGTGAGCGGCAATTAAAACATCCACATCTGACACCATTTGCCTAAAAGGTAGATATGTTTCAAGCATATGATTCCATCCTCGTCGCTCCATATCACCAGGGAAAAGAAAGCGATATCCCTTTATGTCCAGAAGCGTCATTAAGCTTAGATTATTTTCATCCTCAAAGTAAGGATATGGATTCCACATCCACGTTAAGTGAACGCCTGGAATTAACGGTGGAACCTGTTCCCAGTTTATGCTTTTACGAGCTATTAAGGTTGAAGCTAGCTTATAAATGCCCGGTCCCATGCCATCTTCTGTTTTAAGGCTTGCTATAACTTCTCCACAAACTGTCGGATTTCCCAAAATACAACCGATTTTGATATTACGTTTTACCAAATCCGGGTAACCAGACATATGGTCTTCATCATAGTTGGTACATATCAGTACATCAATGTAATCAACTCCAATTTGGGATAAATGCTCGCCTGGGTACCATGGCTTGCCATTGAAGTTCACTGAGTGCCCACAATCAATTAGGACTCGAAAAACATGACCAAATGATGGCATAGTCAATAACGCACATTGGCCATGATCAACATTAAAAATTTGCAACGCGCCGTCATGTAACTTAAGACTCATTTTATTTCCTTAGTCGTATATCCCAGTCTGTTTTCCGGCCTTCAAAGTGAAATAAAAAACTGATTAGGCGGTGAATAATACTAATCACTAATATCCACATTTTAGGAAATCCATCTCAAAGCAATCTGCCATAACTATTCTCTATTTAGCAGAAGCAACTCTTTTATTTATATACGCCGTTTGTTTACGGTACGAAAATAGAAAAAGTAATAAAACAGCAACTGAAAAAATAATTAGTCTATGCTCGTAGAACCAAAAACACTCGTGCGCCAAACTCTCATACGCAATTGCAAGAAGAATTAAAACAAAAGTAGCAATTATTACCCTGTAGATATTATTCGCTTCAGAAAGAATGTCGATCTTGGGATCTTTCTTTGATGCCTCAACAAAACTCTCGTAAGAGCCAAATTTAATAAAGCCTATTTTCTTTAAAATAGGCTCAATTATTAAAGAACCTACTCGTCCAATTATTAGCCCAGCAAAATAACTAATAAAAAATGCTTTTGCGAGGTTATCTCCTAGCAAATCAACTTTCAGCAACTCATTGATAAAGGTTAAAAAGATGACACCTGGCAAGAGGTTATTGAATAAGTTATATGATGTCAGTTTGTCTAAAAAATCTTGCATCACTTCTCCTTTTGATAGTTAATTTTTACAAAACGCAGGATTCATTTACTTTTTAACTTTAATCGTATTTGCTCTGGCAAATTTTCCAGCTTGGAGACGATGACCGCCTTCAGAGGCATTTTTGCTTTAGTTATAGCGGAAGCAATCGCTGCATCAGCACGAAAGAAATCAACGTGTGGTACGAATGAAGCATGATAAACATCGCCAAAATCACTCACTCTAGGCTTTTGACCACTCTGTACAATTGATTTAACTAAGCTGACGTAGGTATGAGTCATAGATAACAATGATGGAGCAAGGTCCCAATTAGGAAGTTTAGATAATTCGACTTGCTCATCATCGGCAATTTTCTGCGCAATGCTAAAAGGTAAGCTCTTGGACAACTTGGAAAAATTTTCTTCTGTCATTCTAGATACCTCATTATTTTTAACAGACAAATTTTTTAGATTATCAACCGAAGATTTAAGGTTGCTATTAAAACCAGAAAGTTGCTCCTTTAAATTCAATCCAATTTCTCTAAGATACGCTGAGTTTGGTATTAATAAATCCCATTGTTTTGCATACCAATCACCAATAGACTGCATGTCCGTCAATGATTTTTTTGCTTCATCAAATAAGCATTTCATTGACCCTGTTTCTAGGAAAACTTTATTTGCATCCTTGATAATCTCTGGTTGTAGAGGATATTTAGAGCAAAGTTCTTGAACAAATGCTGGTGCTGCATCTTTAATACTTTTCTTTGCAAATGCAGTAAAGTCACCATTTCGCTCGAAAAACTTTCTCTCTAATTTTCTGCGGGTTGCACGATCCGACTCAGCTGCAATTCGTTGCCTGAACTCCCATGCAAAATCAACAAATCCATTTTGCATATTAATTGGAGGAAACCAAATTCCTTCATCATTTAATATGTCAATGAAGGATTCCTCAGCCGCGCCTAATCTCAAAACCTCCGCTTTTATAATTTCTACTGGAGTAACGAAGCATTTATACCCGCATAGTTTTTTAATGTAAGAGAATCTCTTATTTGCTAAGTCAACATACCGGGGTTCTGTTGGTGCTGCTTCAATAACATGCACATGGCTAAATCTAAACTCGATTAATCCTTCTTCTTTTAGAGAAAAAAGCTCTTTCTCAATTTCTACTAACTCTCGAGTAAGTTTCGACTCATCGGAAAAATTGGATATATCAGAACTATCCAAGTAAATTATTAATGGTTTATGCATAGGTAATAAAAAAGGAGCCGAAGCTCCTTTCATTTAATTAACGATTAACCGCACTTACTATCCCCACAATTCAAGCAGGTCATGCATCCGTCCATCAGAATGCTTGCTTTGGTATTACACTTTTTGCAAAGCTGAGCCCCTTTTGGGAAGCCTTCGTCGTTTGATTCGTCACCTGACTTGGCGTGTTTTTCCAGGTATTCCGCTTTTTTCTCTTCCACCAGTTTTTGCTGGTGCTCGTCTAAGCCAGGCTTTTTCAGCATGCCGATTTCTTGCAGGTGTTTTTCTACCACTTCACCGATTTCGGCCACCAGGCTAGGCACAAATTTGCCGCCTTTTTTGAAGTAGCCGCCTGACGGTTCAAACACGCTTTTCAGCTCTTCTACCAAAAAGGTGACATCGCCACCTTTGCGGAACACGGCTGACATGACACGTGTCAGCGCGACTATCCACTGGAAGTGCTCCATGTTTTTGGAGTTGATGAAGATCTCGAATGGGCGGCGGTGCTCTTGTGGTGTGCCTTCGTACATGATGACGTCGTTGATGGTGATGTAGAGCGCGTGCTCGGTCACCGGCGTTTTGATTTTGTAGGTGTTGCCCACGAGCATATCCGGGCGGCTCAAGGGTTCACCCATTTGAATGATGTTTGCGACAGGCGCTGCTGCGGCCTCGGCTGCTTTTTTGTCTTCATCGGTCACCAGTTTGTAGGCGGTGATTTTTTTGTCGATTTTGATTGCCATGTTGTTCTCCCTATTGGAGCTTAATTTTTCAATAAAT